>OOCW01000862.1_pt1 | contig 25434 bp, 23 predicted proteins | sample 1671201 | NCBI WGS metagenome assembly OOCW01 (sample SAMN06348132, study PRJEB24527) | human gut metagenome | biome: human gut; feature: ankylosing spondylitis patient; material: feces | host: Homo sapiens | place: China | collected 2015-10
AAGGACAGCAAATTGACAGCAAAACTACGAGAATGACGGCGAATCACGAAGGATTATGAATACCGGGAATGCAAGTAAAAACGCGATTGTGAAGCATCACGAAGCGTTGTAAATCGGTTCCGGAAAGTATCCCCACCATGAAGCCGATTGAGCAGTAAACTAGAATGAAGCTATGGGTCGGTGCAATCGCTGCACCAACCCATAAAACAGAACCCGGCAGGTATGTCATCATAAGATGGCATACCTGCCGGGTTTCCTTTTGCCGCTTTTGCGCATTGCAGGCGCCCTCTGTACAAAAAAGTTCGCCGCTCCTTTGTTTTTACTTCAGCAGCAGCGGCAGAAAGCTGGTGCCGTTTTCCGGTGCCTTGCTGTGGAAATAGTCCGCAGCGGTCGCACCGACATCGCTGAGGGTCTTGCGGATCCCGATATTCTTGGGGGTGGAGTGGGCGCTGTGGATCATCAGCGGCACCATCTCACGGGTGTGGTGCGGGTGTCCAATGGTCGGGTCGTTGCCGTGGTCCGCCTGCACGATGAGGATATCGTCCTCGCCCAGGGCGTCGCGGATCTTGCCGATCCATTCGTCCGCCACCCGCAGGCGGTCTGCGTAGGCCGCGACATTCTCCCGGTGGCCGCACAGGTCCGTTTCCTGCACGTTGGTGCAGATGAACGCAGTCTCCTGCTCCTTTACGATCTCCAGGGTGCGCTGCAGCACGCTGGCCGTGTCCACCATGGGGATGCTGGTGCCGTAATTGTTCGTGACCACGTCGGCCACCTTGCCCAGCAGGAACACCGGCAGGCCGCTCTTGCCCAGGATCGTCGGGATCTGCACCTCCGGGTCAACGCCGTAGCCCATGTGGATGCAATGGTAGTCGTTGTTGTAAACGCCGCTGGCCGGGGCATTCACGCCGATGTAATCGCCGTGTTCCTCAATGGCATCCAGCAGGTTCTGCAGATGCACGCCGCGCCCGCCGAAGGTGATGACGCGGGGCACGACCGACACGCTGCGCACCAGATGACCGATCTTGAGCTCTTCCTCAAAATCAAGGTCGTCGATGGCCGCCGTGACGTTGAAGGCCTGACCCGGATCGCATTCCACGTTGTCGGCCACGGTGCAGGCCTCGTTGACGATCAGCAGGCGCTTGCCGGATGTTCCGGTGTAATACCGGACATGGTAACCCGCATCCTCCAGCGTCTTTTTGATGAGCTCGATCTTATTGCAGATCGGCTCGCCGAAGGGCTTTGCCGGGCGGGTGCCCATGATCTCCTGATGGCCGAAGAAGGTGTCCGCACCATCGTGCATCAGCTCGGCACGGCCGAACGTTGCATCCGTCGCAAACGGCAGGCCGGGGAACTCCCGCCCCACGATGTTCGCCAGACCAAGGCTTGCCAGATTGGGCAGCTTCAGGTCCGGCGTGCGCTCAAAGATATGCACGCAGGTGTTGGCCCCGCAGTCCGCAGGGCGCACCTGCGGCACATCCGGCATTGCGCCCACACCAAAACCATCCAGAACGATTACAACAAACTTTCCCATTGCGAATTATCCTTTCTGTCATTCCCGGACCGGTTCTCCCAGTGCAGAGTACAGGCCCGCCAGCTCCGGCTTGCCGGAGGACAGCCCTTTGACCACTGCCACCCGGCTCCGGGTCACAAAGAACTGTGTCCGGAACGCCATGACCGCCGCAGCCGAGACCGGACAGTTCTGCTGCAGTTCAAAATGATAGTCGATGCTGGAGTCGTCCGGCGGCAGCACCGGCACGACCTTTGCATTTTCCGGCGTCGTGCCCACCAGGGCGTTCTTCATATGGCCGCGGCGGTAATGCCCGCCGCCGTAGCAGTACGCCTTATCGCCCAGATTGTGGCTGACCTCCGAAACATACAGGTAGCCGGGGCGCTCCTCGGCATCCGGGTGGCCGGCATGATACGGTGTCGTTCCGGTCAGGCCGTGTCCCGGTTCCCCGTGGGTGCCGCCTGCCGCCGCGATCATCGGGATGCTGTGGGTGCAGGTGGCACTGGGCGTATTGAGCATCAGGTCCCGGTAGCCGCGGGCGCGCAGCATTTCGGCTGCGGTCTGCACGGTCCGGAGGTTGGGCATGGGCAGGATGTCCTGTGCCGCTTCGTCGTACAAAAAGCAAGGGAAGCTGCACACGCCGCCCACCTCCACATTCGGCATCGCCTCGATCGCACGCACTGCGCTGTCCAGTTCCTGCAATTCAAAGCCGCCGTACTGCCCGGAATACAGCATGTCGCCTTCTCCCAGAACACGGAGCATCAGCTTCTGGTGCAGGCCCAGCTCGGTGCAGGCTGCGCTGATCTCGCGGGCTTTTTCCAGCGTGTACACCGTTACGATCACCGGCTTTGCGCGGAGGATCTTTTTCAGGGCCGCCCGGGGGATCTGGACCAGATGCCCTACGTTGCCGAGGGGGATCTGATTTTCCACCATCGTCAGCGCCTCGCGGAAGTCCACGCACACAGCGCCCACATATCCCATGTCGGTCAGCGCACGGGCGATCAGGGGGTTGCGTCCGATCTGCTTGAGCATGAAAAAGTTCTGCACGCCGTTTGCGTCGCCTGCCTGTTTGATGCTGCGGGCATTTTCCAGGATCGTGTCGTAATCCAGCAGATAGGTGTCCGGCAGGATCACGCCATTCTGCTGCCATTCAATGCCCAGACGCACCAACGGTTGGTTGCGCTCCATTACGGTCTTTAAAAACACAGGGCATCTCTCCTTTTCCTCTCGTTTTTTCAGCGGTTCAGTTTTCCTCGACCTGCTCCATGCAGCTGCGCAGGATGCGGATGATGGTGTCCGGGCCGCTGCGCATGGGGTTGATGCGGATCATCCGGTGTTCAATGGTCGGGTCCTGCGCACGGAACGTTCCACTGACACGGTAGATCATGGGGGCAAACTCGTATTTGCTCTCGCTGCCCACCGGATGCGGCGCTGCGCCGAACTTCGGGGCAGCGTCCAGAATTTTTTCGGCGATCTCCTGATCAAACTCCACCAGCAGCACCTTGCTCTGCGCGTTTGCCAGGAACGCCTGCCGCACATGGGAGACCTCGCCGGCGTTCAGGCGGCGGACCAGCTCCTCGTTGACCTCGCTCTGGATGGCGAGCGCCACCGGCGCATAGATCAGGCCGCGCAGGGCCTCCATGGCTTCGTGTCCCTGCACCTGACTGCCGCCGGAATACTGCATCTTGTAGATGCGGTCGATCAGCTCCTTGCTGCCGATCACTGCACCGACGCCCTCCGGACCAAGGATCTTGAAGCAGGAGAAGGTGGACAGGTCGGCCCCCGCCTGGCAGCCGATGGCGTCCACTTTCAGGGCGGCGTAGTTGTCATCGGTCACCACCGGGATGCCCGGCAGCGCAGCCTTGATGGCTGCGATCACGGCCTTGTAGTCGTAGCGGTCCTCCGGCTTCTGCCGGGTCAGCTGCACCAGGGCGCCGCGGATCTCGTCCTTGTGCTGCGCACAGACGGCCTTGAGCTGTTCCAGATCGTTGAAGTCCGCGCGGATGGGTTTCAGCCCCATGGCGTCGATGGTCACCTGCGTCGTCGTATAGATGGGCGAGGTGTGCACCAGAATGGCATCCCCCGGTTTCAGGCAGGCGGTCAGAGCCCAGCGGATCGCGCCCGTGCCGGAGCCGCGCACAAGCAGCGCCGCCGGGGCATCAAAGGTGTCGGCAAAGACCTTTTCCACCTTTACCGTGCAGCGGGGCTTGTTCAGCCCTTTCACCACGCCGAGGTCGCCCAGCGAGAGGACTTCCTCTCCCTGAAAATTGCGGGTCACTGCGTCAATGACCTTGAACTGGAGCTGTTTTGCCTGTTCCAGCGAGATAGAATGCAGGGGATAGGTTTTCATTGTCAATTCCTCGAATCCTTGTTATTTCTGTCCTTTGTAGATGCGCAGTGCATTGCGGTACAGCAGGTTCTCCCATGCGCGGTCCGGCACGCCTGCCTCGCTTGCCAGCGGAGCAAAGGTGTCCAGCAGGTAGCTGTAGCCCACACCGCCCCGGTCTGCAAAGTTGCTGCGGCGGGTGATGTCCATGCTCATGACGATCTGCGTGTCGTACCCTTCCGCACAAAGGCAGCTGAGCCAGTCTGCACGGGAGACATCGGGCTGGTAGTTGCACTTGCCGATGGTGTCGAACGCAATGTTGACCCCCTGATCCAGCAGGCGCTTCATGTAATCCAGATCGGCCGACAGGTCGATGTGGCTCAGCACCACCCGGCTCAGGTCAACGCCAAAGCTCTTGAAGATCTCCAGCTGCTCCAGGCCGCGCGTGCCCAGCGTTGTGTGGGTGCAGATGGGTGCCCCCGTTTCTGCATGGGCGCGGGATGCCGCACGGAACACCTTGGCCTCCGTCTCGGTGATGTCCTTCGAGGTGCCGATCTCGCCGATGACGGTCGCCCGGACACCGGTGCCTTCCATGCCCTCGGTCAGTTCCTTCACCATGATGTCACACAGCTGCTGTTCGGTCAGCGTATAGCACTCCGGCGGGAGAAAGGGCTCCTTGTAGTAGCCCGTCGCGTGGGTGATCTCCACCCCCGCCTGTGCAGCCATTTTCTGCACATAGGCCACGTTCCGGCCCATCCCGCGGTTGGTCTGGTCGATGATGCCGACCACACCGTGTTCCGCCAGCCGCCGGTATTCCGCCGCGGTCGCGTCAAAATCATCCAGCCTGCAGTCGATGTTCTTCTTCGGGCCGGACAGGTCGATCGTCGTATGCTCGTGCGCATACAGAATCTTTTCAGGCAGTTTCAAAAGGATTCGCCTCCTGTATTGTTTCTTAACCAGAGCCGCCTCCCGGCGCAGGCCGGGAGGCGCTCATTTTATCCGGGGATCAGGCGGCAGGGGTGTACAGAGACAGCAGGAACAGCACGTTTGCGATCAGGCCGACCAGGATCGCGCCCAGAGGACCGACCGCCATGGAGACCAGAGGCTTCTTGCTGCACTTGTTGATGCACCAGAATGCCACGATGATGAACAGACCCGTCGTGGGCATGATCGCCTGAGCAGCCAGGATGCCGCCGATCAGCAGGGCGATGTCGATGACGTAGCTCATAGCGGTACGGATGTTGTCGCCGCAGCGCTTGATGCCGGGGAACTTGTCCAGACCCTTTGCGATGACGTTCAGCAGCAGGATCTCCACACAGATGCAGGCTGCACCGGCGATCAGGGCGATAAAGGGGTTGGGGATCAGCAGACCGATCACAAAGACGAAGGTCATGCCGGCCGGAGCGTAGACGCCAGTGGTGATGGCGGTGGTGGCAACCAGCGGGATAAAGCCGATGGCACGGGCCAGAGCGGTCAGACCTGCGTTGACGCGGTCACCCTCGGCCAGCAGGCCCAGGCTGATGGGGTCACCGGCCATGATGCTCATGCTGGTGCCTGCTGCGATCAGGCCGCCCATGAGGGCCAGAACCGGCATATACTTGCGGATGCGTGCGACCTTGTCGGCAAAGATCTGGGTCAGCATTTCGTTGGAGTTCTGGTCGTTGCCTTCCTTATCCATGGCAGCGAACACCAGCATGATGATCATACCGGCCAGCAGGGCCATACCGTCCTTGTTCAGGCTGATCGTGTGCTCGGCGTCCAGTGCGATCTTGCCGTAGGTCTCAACGATCTGACGGACCAGCAGGGTCACAACGGCGGTGATGATGCCCTTGGCAGCGCCGAACTGCAGGGCAACCGTCACAGCCGGGAAGATGGCGAAGGCCAGCGTGATACCGGCAGAGACCTGGCCCAGGCTGCCCAGGAAGTTGACCGGCAGCAGGTTGAACAGGTCGATGATCACCTGCAGGCCGAACAGCAGGGCCACGCCGTACACAGCGCCGATGACGCCGGAAGCGATCATGCCCTTTTTGGTGTCCGGGCACCAGGTGCCGATGATGTCGGTGGTGAGCAGGATGCAGTGGATCAGGATGATGCTTGCAGCAATGGACGTGGGCAGGCCGTAGCCGATGACCAGACCAAAGCCGATGGCAAAGCTGGTGGCTGCCAGAGCCTTGCGGTCCATGCGCTTTTCCAGATACTCCGGCAGGACCGGGCGCAGGCCGTCGTTGAACACGGCGATGCTCTGGTTTGCCAGGATCGATGCCAACGCACCAACTGCCGCGATGATAACGTAGCGCAGAATGGTTTCCATATGTAATCCTCCTTATTTGACGATCCGGATCAGAAGCCCAGACCCTTGAGAATGATCGGCACGACCTTTTCGATGTGCTGATCCGTAAAGCCGTATGCCTTCTTGCCGGCCTTGACCTGTGCCAGGATCTCGTCCTCGCTCAGCATTTTGCCCGGCATGGACACCGTTGCGCACTGGTTCATGCCCAGCAGGGCAATGGCCATTGCCAGCGCACCGCCGCCGCCCGTCTTGCAGGCGCCGAAGTAGTAATCTGCCTGCCCGGTCTTGACCGCCATTGCCGCCGCAATGTCATCCTTGATCTCCACCGAGGCACGGTCGCCTACAACACCCTTGATGGTGTCATAAACCTTCTGCTTGTCGATCTGGCCGCCTACTACGATTTTCATAAGCTAGCCCTCCTTTCTGATGTGGGTTTTATGCAAATGCTGTCACGATTGTGCCAGCACGACCCCGATGTGCATGGTCAGGAACTTCTGCTCGTCCTCCGGCAGGTCCGGCAGGATCTCCCGCACCAGCGCCTGCGTTGCTTCCAGTGCCTTGGGGAAGGTGGGCTCCTGGCTGGTCTCTTCGTAGACCTCTTCGTCCAGCGGCTCCACCGGCTCTCCGCGGTGGATGCGCCCCAGCGCAGCGCACAGGTGCGTGATCATGGCGGAGGCGTTTTCTTCGGTCAATGTCAGACCGTATTTCTCCTGAAAAAAGCGGATCACATCCTGTACCTTCCGGCAATCCTCCTCGGACAGCATCCCTGCCTGGTGCAGGATCGTTAATCTCGGTTCAAAATCCATCTCTGACATCTCCCAATGATTTTTTGTTTTGCTTACAGCCAGGTGCCGATCTTGTCGGCCAGCGTCTCAGCCGGAGCTTCGGTTCCAAAAATGTTCCAGACCAGTTCACAGATCTCGCCGCAGCAGCTATAGGGGCTGTAGTACGAGGTGGAGTCCGGCTTGAAGCCGACGTTCTGCTTGTTGGTCAGGAAAATGACGGCGGTCTTGTTGGTCTTGTTCATGACCACATGGGTGCCGGTAAAGCCTGCGTGGCCAAAGGCGTCGTAGTGGCGGTCGCCGCGGCCCATAAACGAGGAGCCGCGCTCAAAGCCCAGCCCGCGGGACGGCTTGCCGTTCTGCTCGCTGGTGAACTCGTCGATGACTTCCTTCTTGTAAAGGCGGACGCCCTTGTAGATGCCGCCGTTCAGCATGGCCTGGCACAGCACGGCCAGATCTTCCGCGTCGGAGTACAGGCCCGCGTGACCGGCCACGCCGCCGTTTGCCATCCATGCATTGCCGTCGTTGCACTCGCCCTGCAGGGTGTAGTTGCGCCAGCCGGTGAAGGTGCGGAACGCGTCCAGATCGGCGGTACAGTCGTAGCCAAAGCCCGGGTAGTCGATCTCGTCCACCATGGCATACTCATACGGGTTGCCGAAGGAGGTGGCCGCCACATCCTCGGTGGTAAAGCCGTTGGCCAGCGGCAGATAGGTGGTGCGCTTCAGCCCCAGAGGCTTGTAGATCTCGTTCTTGACGTATTCGTCCATCGAGCGCCCGGTGATCCGCTCCACCAGGAAGCCCAGCATCTGGAAGCCCAGGTCGCTGTACTTTTCCTCGCCGGGGGCGAACATCAGCTCACAGTTGCAGATGTAATCCAGCACCTTGGCCTTGTCCTTCTCGATGTGGAGGAACATCGCCTTCCACTGCGGCAGACCGGAGGTGTGGGTCAGCAGCTGATGCACGGTGACGTTTTCCTTCCCGTTCTTGGCAAACTCCGGAATGTAGCTTGCTACCGTGGCATTCAGGTCGATCTTGCCCTCGCTGTACAGCTTCATGATGGACTGTGTCGTGGCCATGATCTTGGTGCAGGATGCCATGTCGAACATGGTATCCATCTGCATGGGGCGGGGATCGTCCAGCCGCACGCCCATGTCGTTGAGCATTGCGTAGCCGTATGCCTTTTCATACACGATCTTGCCGCCGCGTGCCACCACGATCGTTGCGCCGGGGAAATACCCCTGCCCCATGTAGTTTTCCACAATGTCGTCGATGGCCGTCAGGCGGTCATCGGTCCGGACGGGCATTGCAGACCGGGGGAAGCAGTTCTCCGCCTGCTCCGGGCTGGCACACCCCATAAAGGCAGAGGCAGCTGCCAGTGTGCCAACGGTTTTGCCGGATGCGATCAGGAAGTTGCGCCGAGTGATCTTTTTCATGCGAGATCTCCTTTTCTTTCTGCAAAAAAATCAGACATCCTGTATCGGTTTTCGGAAGAAAATGTTTTATACAATATTTTGTATTTTCATCCCGAAAGAAACATCCGCATGTCCTCCATGCAGATGTGACTTCTGTTTGACAGCACCTTTGCTTAGTAGCGCGGAATGATCTGCTTGCGCATCACCTGCTGCTGGATGTGGTCCACACGCTCCACCGACAAGATCTTGCGCACCAGCTGCGCGGTGATGTTATCACTTTTCCGGCAGGCAAGCACGGCCACCGTATCTTTTTCCTGCTCATCCAGCCGGGGCATCGGATAATAGCTCAGCCCATCCGGCAGCATATCGGCGCTCCAGACGCCGGCATCAATGACGCCGCTGTGCAGAAACGGCACCAGTTGACTATAGATGATGGGCACATATTGCACCGGCTTATCGGCAAAACAGAACCGGGTCAGCATCTCCTGGTCCACCGAGGAGGCATCCACGCCCACCTTGCAGTTCTGCCAGTCGCCCTTGAAGTCCGGGCGGACAAAGACCCGATGCTGTTCCACATAGCTCTGCGGGCCAAAGGCCGCGATCAGCTGGATATCCTTGCCCTCCTGCGCATAGTGTTCAAATGCAAGCTGGCTCATGACGCACAGATGAAAGCGCCCTTCTTCCACACAGTTCAGCCGGTAGCCGGAACCGCGCATGAATGCGATCGCACCCGTGACCCCTTTCTGGTTCAGTTCCTCATACAGTCCGCTGGCCAGGCCTTCATAGCGCAGGCCATACGGCATAGGCATCACGCAGGTCAGACCCGTATTGCTGCAATACTGCGCCATTGCCACATAGTCGATCTCTGTTGCAATGGTGCCGTTCTGCCCATGGGATTCCAGACAGATCACATGATTCTGTTTCAGGTTGTTCAGCGCGATCTGGATATTTCCCCGTGCCATCTCGCATTGTTCGCTCAGTTCCGTCACCGTGGGGATCCGGTCTCCCGGTTCCAGCCCTGCCAGGATCTGCGCGACCTGCAGCGTTGCCAGACCAGACTTCTGGAGCAGACTTGTGTTCATCATGGTTGCTCTTCCCTTCTCGACCTATCTTTCAATCCGCATCAGGTGGACCGTGGGAAATTCCACAGGAAAGAAGCGTATTTTGGGCGTTCCGCCCCTCCTCACAAGAGACAGATCGCTTGCAGATTTATGATAATACAAAATTTCATATATTACAATATGAAGTCTTGCACAAACTTTTTCCGTCGAATTTGTACAACCTGATTTTTTCATCCGCGGCGGCTTTCTGGTCCGTCGGCAGCCTCCCCGGCAGGAACACCATGCGCCGCTTGCCCTTGAGGTCACCCCCGCGTATGCGGGGAAAAGTCATAGTTCGGAGCCGAAATGCCGTTCAAATTGGGATCACCCCCGCGTATGCGGGGAAAAGCGCAAGGATTTTGAAACGGCGAACCGAAAAAAGGGATCACCCCCGCGTGTGCGGGGAAAAGCGCAAGGATTTTGAAACGGCGAACCGAAAAAAGGGATCACCCCCGCGTGTGCGGGGAAAAGCTGAAGTTCGGCACGAACGTGACCAAGAACCCGGGATCACCCCCGCGTGTGCGGGGAAAAGCTGAAGTTCGGCACGAACGTGACCAAGAACCCGGGATCACCCCCGCGTGTGCGGGGAAAAGGCATTGTCCACGTTTTCGTCCCGGAAAAACTCGGGATCACCCCCGCGTATGCGGGGAAAAGTCCAGCCTGATGCAGATGGATGTCGGCCCCCTAGGATCACCCCCGCGTATGCGGGGAAAAGGAGAGCTGCCAAAAGATACAAAAGACTACTTTGGGATCACCCCCGCGTATGCGGGGAAAAGGATGCTATATGCAAGAGCTGTCCGGCGAGACAGGGATCACCCCCGCGTATGCGGGGAAAAGACAGCGCCGCGCCACCGCTTGCACTTGGCTAAGGGATCACCCCCGCGTATGCGGGGAAAAGGATGCTATATGCAAGAGCTGTCCGGCGAGACAGGGATCACCCTCGCGTATGCGGGGAAAAGCAGGGTGGCCGCTCTGCGGCTTACCCTGCATAGGGATCACCCCCGCGTATGCGGGGAAAAGCCAGCCGTGGCGGTCTTATTCTCAAAGACGATGGGATCACCCCCGCGTATGCGGGGAAAAGCGCCCTGCGGTTGACGGCAAAAGACCCCTCCGGGGATCACCCCCGCATGTGCGGGGAAAAGTCAAAGATCCCGTCCCGGTGAGTGCTCTCGTAGGGATCACCCCCGCGTATGCGGGGAAAAGCCAGCCGTGGCGGTCTTATTCTCAAAGACGATGGGATCACCCCCGCGTATGCGGGGAAAAGCGCCCTGCGGTTGACGGCAAAAGACCCCTCCGGGGATCACCCCCGCATGTGCGGGGAAAAGTCAAAGATCCCGTCCCGGTGAGTGCTCTCGTAGGGATCACCCCCGCGTGTGCGGGGAAAAGCTTGATAGGATGCTGCATCACCGGCGCATGACGGGATCACCCCCGCGTGTGCGGGGAAAAGGAGCGCACAAGCCGGTGCGCCTGCTGGACGGAGGGATCACCCCCGCGTATGCGGGGAAAAGTAGCCGTGCTCGGTTGCGCTGTAGGTGCACATGGGATCACCCCCGCGTATGCGGGGAAAAGAATGGTTTAGGGACGAAAATCTGCAGCAGCCCGGGATCACCCCCGCGTATGCGGGGAAAAGTGCGCTTATGCCTGCCGTGATGGCCGGTAGCCAGGATCACCCCCGCGTATGCGGGGAAAAGAGACTTGTAAAAAGGCGTGCGAGGTGTCTTGGGGGATCACCCCCGCGTATGCGGGGAAAAGACCTCTGCGATGTCATCTGCGGTCAGCAGTCCGGGATCACCCCCGCGTATGCGGGGAAAAGTTACCATCGCTGGTTATGAGGTGGATGTCAAGGGGATCACCCCCGCGTATGCGGGGAAAAGATTGTGCTTGTCATTGTCTTTTGCTCCCTTATGGGATCACCCCCGCGTATGCGGGGAAAAGTTATGCGCAAAGAAATTTTGCGCATAATTCATGGGATCACCCCCGCGTATGCGGGGAAAAGAGAAGGGCCGAAGAACGCACAAAGTAAAGTCGGGGATCACCCCCGCGTATGCGGGGAAAAGTGCATACCTCTCACCAGAGGACACGGCAGGCAGGGATCACCCCCGCGTATGCGGGGAAAAGTACAGTTGGGAGAAATCGACCTGCAAGATATTTGGATCACCCCCGCGTATGCGGGGAAAAGCGGGCCTTGTCCAGATCGTGTGCCGCCTGCGGGGGATCACCCCCGCGTATGCGGGGAAAAGTCACAAAGTACGTCTGCAAGCCCCAGGGCGTTGGGATCACCCCCGCGTATGCGGGGAAAAGGCGTAAAGCAAAGTAATAGCCGGATCCGAATGGGGATCACCCCCGCGTATGCGGGGAAAAGGGTCCGGCCATGCCTTACTTGCTTTGCTCATCGGGATCACCCCCGCGTATGCGGGGAAAAGCACAGCCGAGCCCCGGCTGCGCATAACGACTGGGGATCACCCCCGCGTATGCGGGGAAAAGCGTAACCCGGGGTACAGGGGCAAAGCCCCTGTAGGATCACCCCCGCGTATGCGGGGAAAAGGCAGCATCCAGTGCAATGCCCTCTAGTGGGCAGGGATCACCCCCGCGTATGCGGGGAAAAGTGCCGCCAAGGCGGCACGTCAATTGCTTGCAATGGATCACCCCCGCGTATGCGGGGAAAAGGCATAAATCAGCGTGATAGCCGGGTCGCTATGAGGATCACCCCCGCGTATGCGGGGAAAAGTTGTGTCCAGCAGAACCATATTATTTTTTGGGGGGATCACCCCCGCGTATGCGGGGAAAAGGGCAAAAAGGGTTGATTTTTGTTCTACAACCTAGGATCACCCCCGCGTATGCGGGGAAAAGGCTGCTGAGGCAGCTCCGGCACATAACCAGTCGGGATCACCCCCGCGTATGCGGGGAAAAGGTCGGCCCGGTCGGCTGCGTGTCTGGCTGGCTAGGATCACCCCCGCGTATGCGGGGAAAAGTATGGCACGGCGTGGCGCTGGCTGATGGTCACAGGATCACCCCCGCGTATGCGGGGAAAAGTTGCATATACAGATCTACAACGTCCATCTCCTGGGATCACCCCCGCGTATGCGGGGAAAAGTCTTTTAAAACTTCTACATCATGTTGGTCTAAGGGATCACCCCCGCGTATGCGGGGAAAAGGCATACAGCCTTGTAATCAATGGGTCCGAGTGGGGATCACCCCCGCGTATGCGGGGAAAAGTGCGCACAGGGTGCGCAGATCTGACAGCATGCGGGATCACCCCCGCGTATGCGGGGAAAAGCACACGACCTTTTTCGTCAGGCCACGAAAATGGGGATCACCCCCGCGTATGCGGGGAAAAGTTTGACAATCCAAAAAATGACAACTCGGAGTAGGGATCACCCCCGCGTATGCGGGGAAAAGGGAGCAAAGGAATTAAAAAGCCGGATATTTCTGGGATCACCCCCGCGTATGCGGGGAAAAGCTCTGCTTTATGCCTTGGCTGATAAGGAGGTTGGGATCACCCCCGCGTATGCGGGGAAAAGTCTAAAGTGAGTTGTTTAAAGCCGTTGATACGGGGATCACCCCCGCGTATGCGGGGAAAAGCTATAACACTTGTCCGCATTTTCAATTGCTACAGGATCACCCCCGCGTATGCGGGGAAAAGTGGAGGCAAGAGTACAGCACAGAGATGATCCTGGGATCACCCCCGCGTATGCGGGGAAAAGTAGAGGACAAGAAGAAACCGTGATAACCCACTAGGATCACCCCCGCGTATGCGGGGAAAAGACCTTCACCGTGAAGAACGTGCCCGGTGCGGAGGGATCACCCCCGCGTATGCGGGGAAAAGCTCTAGTTCAATGCGCGTCGTCCAGTCCTCCCGGGATCACCCCCGCGTATGCGGGGAAAAGCAGAGGGCAAAGCCGAAATTGCACGAACACTGAGGATCACCCCCGCGTATGCGGGGAAAAGGCAAAGGCCTTTTACATGAAGCCGCTGGAAGAGGGATCACCCCCGCGTATGCGGGGAAAAGTCCCGGCCGGCCTTTGCCAGATCATAGGTTTTGGGATCACCCCCGCGTATGCGGGGAAAAGCTGCACTGAGCTGACGGTGAAAGGTGAGGTGAAGGATCACCCCCGCGTATGCGGGGAAAAGCCATCCGGCGTGATGGCTGCATTGGCCTGCGCCGGGATCACCCCCGCGTATGCGGGGAAAAGTACCAACTCGGAGTTGTCAAGCCCTTGCACGAGGGATCACCCCCGCGTATGCGGGGAAAAGCATACAAAGGGGCAGACCAGACCACGCGTCGCGGGATCACCCCCGCGTATGCGGGGAAAAGCAGAGCCGGGGTTTGTATTGTGGGTGACTTCGGGGATCACCCCCGCGTATGCGGGGAAAAGTACTCCCTCGCGCTGTTCTTGGGCCTGCATCAGGGATCACCCCCGCGTATGCGGGGAAAAGGAGGAATCCCAGGAAGTTGCCGCACCCGGAAAGGGATCACCCCCGCGTATGCGGGGAAAAGGCCTTGCCGTCCTGATTGGTGCGCGCGGCGCTGGGATCACCCCCGCGTATGCGGGGAAAAGCCAAGGTCTGGCCGACATCTACGAGGTGTTGGGGGATCACCCCCGCGTATGCGGGGAAAAGCCGTGTGGAAGGACATCAAGAGGGCCGAGAAAGGGATCACCCCCGCGTATGCGGGGAAAAGCCCCCGGGGATAGTCGGCCGGCCCTTTGGAAGGGGATCACCCCCGCGTATGCGGGGAAAAGTGATTTCCAGCGCGTCAGAAATGCGCAAGCCTGGGATCACCCCCGCGTATGCGGGGAAAAGCGGATTTGTGCCAAACGCATACAGCAGTAGCAGGGATCACCCCCGCGTATGCGGGGAAAAGAAAAGTGGGATGTGCCTGTAGAGGATGCCGGGAGGATCACCCCCGCGTATGCGGGGAAAAGACTAAAAAGATCCCATCGCATCGGCCATTTCAGTTGCATCCTGTGCCTGTTTCATTCAGTTTTGCATAGAGCCTCTGCGTCAGGCGGCAGTCGGGCAGGGCCCTGTGCTCCACCCTGTCTGCCAGCCCAAAATGCCGTACCAGTGTGAGCAGCTTAAAGTTGGCAACGCCTATCACCTTCCGCCGCGCAAGCGGCAAAAGGTCGATCTTCCGGTTGGTCAGTATCGGCTTCTGGTTTCGCGTACAGGCCGCGCGCAGGAATTCCAGATCAAATTGCAGGTTGTACCCCACCAGAGCATCTTTGCCTACAAATTCCAGAAATGCTTCCAGCGCAGCGGCCGCGTCCATCCCGCCTTCCAGTTCCGACTGTGTGATTCCCGTCAATTGCGTGATCTCCGCAGGCAGCGGAGTTTGCAGGTGCACCAGGGCCGAAAATTCTTCCGTCGGCTGCCCGTCCCGCACCCGGACGGCCCCATACTCCACGATCGAGTCCGTCGCCGCGTGCAGGCCGGTCGTTTCCAGGTCGATTACCGTGTAATCGTTTTTTCCGGGCTTTCGGGCAGTCCGCTGTGCCATTTTTTGTGCCATCTGGTACTTTGCCGCCTTGCTGAACCCCGGTTTCAGGTCCATCGCCTCGGTCTGCGTCTGGGGCAGCGGGCGGCGCATCAGCTTGATGCCGTCAAAATCCACAGCTTCCCAGCTGGTGTTGTGGGTGCGGAACTCCATCCGCTGCTCCCCTGCCGCCGTGTAGACCAGTGTCGCCTGCCCGTTTTTCAGGTTCTGGCAGACACGGTCCCACACTGCATCCCGGACGCGGCTGCTCACATTGCCCACATAAACGCCGGTGTTGATCTCACACAGCCACTTGGACAGGTCGCCGCGCAGGCGGGGCGGGCAGTTGGTCATGGTCAGAACTACGATGGCTCCTCACCCGCTTCCCGGTCAAAGTAATTGATGCCGTTTGACACCGCACCGACCTTGTTATCCCAGAGGTAAACCACATCCGGCTCTTCCGTCTGTTCCTCTTCGGTCAGCAGCAGCCAGCGGATGTCGTGGACCATCCGTTCCAGAATATGATGCTCCACCATAGCATCCCGGACACGGCGGCGCACGACGGCAGGCAGGTCCTCCGGGGCCTGCGCCGCCACCTCAAATGCGATCGGGATGGTTACCTCCGCCTTGTATAGGTCGGCAATGTCGTACACGAAAGAGCACTCATGCCCGACGTGCACGAATCCCAGCCCCGGCGCACACCCCAGCGCCACAATGACCGCATGGGCCAGCCCGTACAGGCAGGCATGCGCAGCAGACAACGCCTGATTGACTGGATCCCCGGATGCAAAATCCTCCGGGCGGTACAGCCGCCCGCTCCACGGCACGCCAGTTTCTTTGGACGCCTTGCGGTAGACGTTCCGCACACGGCTGCCCTCCCGGCCGCGCAGCTGCTGCATCGTCAGATGGGAGACGTCCTCCTCCGGAAAACGCAGCTGATACATTTTGCGCACCACATCCAGATGCTTCCGGTGGTTGCTGACCAGTTCCGCCTGACGGATGAGCATCCGGGAATGGGTGGTCAGCGGGCGGCCGTGGGCATAATAGCGCACGCCGTGCTCCCCGACCCAGACCGCACCCACGCCGGTGTCTCCCATCAGCTCCATGGCACGGTGGGTCACACGGGTGCCGGGGCCGAGCAGCAGCACCGAAATGCCCGCCGCCGGGATCTGAACGATGCCCTTTTCATCCGTCACCGTGATGGCACCGTCCTGACGGCCCAGCGTGCAGTGTTCCAGGTACAGAAAGGTCATCCGGTCCCGGACCTGCGGCAGCGCCTGCAGATCAGGGCGGATCATGCCCGGCACATCATCCATGGCTGCTTCCTCCGTGCAGGATGGTCATCAGGCCAAGGCCGTAGGCTTTGCCGCGGCCAATGCCCTGACACAGCATCTCCCGGAACGCTTCCGGGTCGGTCACCTGCAGGATGCCCTCATAGGTCACCGCCAGCAATGTGACCGGCCGCTTTCCGTTCTTCCGGAAGTGACAGGTCTGTTTCCGGGTCACCTGAAAAGCGCCCTCCGTCAGGGCAAAGCCGTGCTTCCCGGCCTGCTCCAGCAGCCACTGTTCCTGCTCCGCTTCCAGATAGCAGGGCTTCAGGGCACCCCGCGCCAGCGGGTCCGCCGGGTCTTTCCGGGTGCGGGTCGGATTTGCCGTCAGACGGAACTGCCAACAGCTGCCCGGGGTCACCCGTTCCAGCAGCGGCTCGTAGCGGCGCATTTCCGGTGCGGCTCCCGTCCCGAACTGCGCACACAGTCCGGTCAGGTCGGGGAGCGCCTCGCTGAGCAGCAGCAGATACAGTTTTCCGTTCAGGCTGTCCAGCCGCCACAGCCTGCGGCGTCGTTCGCCGGAGAACGAGTTTTCCACCGCGCCGTGGAACTTCTGTGGAGAAGTCAGTGCGATCATGGTACTGCGGCGGGCGGGGTCAAGTTCTGCGCGGGACAAATACATTGCATCTCACCTCAATTCTGCAATTCCGCCATGGGGTCGTGCTCCGTCGGTTCCGGCATTTCCGGCCGGTCCAGCCGCCATTCCCGCACCGGGCGGAACCCGTACTGCCGGTGCACCGGGCTGAAGGACATCGGCAGATCCTGCCGGGGCACTGCTGCAGGGTCTGCCGGGTCGGCGTCGGCCACGATGCGCAGCTTCCCTGTTTCCGGTTTTCGTCCCTGCATGGGTTCCGTCCGGAGGACGTCCAGCAGGCTCCCCTGCCGGATGCCCAGACAGAGCGGCAGGGTGGGCGGGCAGGAGCGCCGCCCCAGATACAGCGGGTAGACCGGGTGCCGCAGAGCCGCTTCCAGCACCCGCAGCAGAGCTTCGTCCTCGCTTTCCAGCCCTGCCAGAAAAACGGCATCCTGCAGATAGTGGCGGTAGGTCACATAGGAGGTGTCCCGGCTTTTGGCGGTGTGAAAATCCACCAGCAGGCTGCCCTCCTGATCCGCCCGCACGGCAAAACGCAGGCCGTTCAGCCGGGCAAGGCCCTCCGTGTCGTCCCGGCGCAGCCCCAGCGCCGCCGCCAACAGGCCGACCACGCCGCTTTTGGTGGGTTCCCGGTCGGTCTTGCGGGTCTCAAACTTGGAGTCCGAACCCCAGGACTGCAGGGGTGCAGCCAGCCGAAGCAATAAGGTCGCCATGGTCACACCTCATTCCCGGACAGCTTCTCCTCTACGGCTTTTTCCAGTGCCGCCAGCATGGTGTTCAGCGGCATGGGCTGTGCCAGTTCTTCCAGCCCGGTACCCACCGTAAAGCTCTGCTCCGGTGCCTCTGCAAAGGTATTGTAGAGTTCCTTTGCATACTGTTTCAGCGCCATCTTGGACGGTTCTGCATAGCCTTCTTCGCTCTTGCGCACCGGCTTTTCAAAGGCACCGCAGAGGTTCACCGGCTGGTCCTGCCGCAGAGTGACGTAAACGGCATCCGGCAGAGTGCGGTTGGCAAAGCTGTTCTGCTTGCCGGTGGGCATGGAGCGGATGAACGCCTCACCGAACGCCCGGACCGTCTGTGCCGCCTGCTCTGCGCCCAGCGTGCGCACCAGCTCCAGAACATTGACCGTCGCATAGCGGTACAGGGTGGCGGAATTGTATTCCACCGTGCCCAGATGCCCGGCACCGGCGTTGTCCTCCGGGGCACAGTCGTCCACGAGCAGAGCCGGACAAATCCGAACTATTTCCCACTGTTTCTGTGGTAGTCAAGGCATCCTCAAAGCGGATGGTTTGAGAGCCATCCTTGTAGTTGAACGTGATCAGCATCCGGTCATCATACAGGAAAATCGCGTTCACAAAAATCTCAATCAGTGCTTTGCGCTGTTTTTGCTGCGATATATCGAACTTTCTGAATTTCATCAGCCAGAACCGGATGAAATCGGCATTGAAGGATGGCTTTCGCAGTTTTTCATCAGCGATTTTTGCAGTCAGCTCATCCTTCTGAGCTTCCAAGGCATCCAGACGTTCCTTGGTCGTTCGGGTGAATAAGCCTTCCTCGATTGCTTTCATCAGGTTGTCCAGTTTCCTGTCCACCTCTCGGAGCTGCTTTTCCAAGAGCGGAATCGTAGTGTTCTCCTGATTCTGGAAATCCATGACCAGCTGAACGATTCTTTCGATAACTGCATCATCATGAATCAGCTTCATCGTCTCTTGGACGACCAGATTCTCCAGCCACTCCTTTTGTACGGTTTTCTTATTGCAGCCTTTGCGCCGCTTGGCAGTAGCACATTTATAGTAATAGTAGGTTCGTCCAGTGGCGCTTGTTCCGCTTTCGCCAAACATCAATGCTCCGCACTTGCCACAGAACAGCTTGGTAGTCAGCAAGTATTCCTCATCTGCCTTTCCGTGAGCCGGTGCGCGCTTGTTTTTCTCCAAACGCTTTTGAACACGGTCAAACAGGTCTTTCGGGACGATAGCAGGAATCGCATCTGGCACAACGGTATCCCGGAAAGAAAGCTCTCCAATGTAACGGCGGTTCTTCAACATGGTGTTCATGCTGCTGCACGTCAGCTTTCCACCCAGCATATTACGAACGCCTTTTGCGTTGAGATAGTTCAGAATCTCAACGATTTTCTCACCATTATCGTAGCGCTGAAAAGCCTCTAATACAAGTGGAGCGACCAGTGGGTCGATACGATAGAACTTATCTGCGTCGATTTTATAGCCAATCGTTCCGGTGCCGCCTGTGCATTTGCCTTTCAGGGCATTTTCCGTCTGACCACGGATGACCTTTTCAGATAGCTCAGCAGAGTAGTATTCTGCCATGCCTTCCAGCAGTGTTTCCACAAGAATACCTTGCGAGCCTTCAGCAATCGGCTCCATGACCGATATCAGGTGTACATTGTTCTTTTTCAGAATCATCTTGTAGTTCGCACTGTCAAAACGATTCCGGGCAAAGCGGTCAAACTTCCAGACCAGAACGATTTCAAACAATTTTTTGTTGCTGTCCCGAATCATTTGCTGAAAATCCGGGCGATGATCTGTTTTAGCGGAGAATGCACGGTCAATGTAGTGCCTGACCACCGTGATACCGTTTCTTTCTGCGTAGGCTGTGCATTCCCGAATCTGACCTTCGATGGATTCTTCGCGCTGGTTGTCACTGGAATAGCGGGCATAAATCACAGCATTCATAGCAAGCACCTTTCTTTTATATATCATCGAACGGTAGGTCGTTCATTCAGGATGTTGCTTCGTATAATGTATATACCACACTTCATAGGGGTTTGCAAGGACAATTTTGAAAGATATCCCAATGTGAAATAGCAGCCACTCCGGTGATTTCAGCCATTTTAGCACCCTACCTTTAGATATGCTCGCAATTTGGCCTGCAAAATCGGGTCTTCGGACGGAAGAAATTTACGACTGTCGACTCGCATCACCCGATCGGGGGACAGCTGCGCACGATACTCGGTGGGTGTGCGGTGCAGTGTGGAGCGAAAACGTGCATTAAAGGTTTTCAAATCGGCAAAACCATTGCGCAAAGCAATATCTGTCAGGCCATCATTGGTCAATGCCAAGTCACTCAAAGCGTGCTGGAAGCGCACACGGCTCAGATATTCATGAAAATTAACACCAACCACCTGTTTGAACAGGGTTGAAACATAGGTTCGGTTGTACTGGGCAAAATCTGCAAGATTTTCAAGAGTGAGCTTTTCTGCGTAATGTTCTTCAATATATGCTAAAAGGCGGCGAATTGCAGAACGTCTTTGCTCATCTTCCGGCATTTCGTTCAATCGCTGTGGCTCAAACTCTGTGCATAGTATAACGAGCAGCAAGTCGAGGCTTGCCTTGACAGCCAGCTGTGCATATGGACTGTTCTGCTGCATCAGCATGAAAATCTGGCTGGCATAAAATCGAATATGACGGTAGCGTTCTTCTGTGTGTGTTCCAGCGTTTGAAAGACAGGAAGGAAAGTGGTAGACGCCACCCTTTTTAAGCAATGGACGAATCGCTGTAGCTGAAAAATGCAGGACGATGGCAGTAGTATTTGCCTGTTGACCAAAGGAGGCGTGTCCTACTCCCGGCGGAGTGAGCAGAACGTCATCCTCCTCCAGTACAACATTCTGCGTTCCACGGCAGTACTCTTGACTGCCATGCAGCAAAATGTTAAGCTCATATTCGTCTGGATGCCAGTGGTAACGATAATTCATGATATCGTGTGCAAAGCATCGCACAGTAAGCCTCTCACGCGGCCATTCCATTTTGTAATTGGCTAAATCCATCTCTTTCTCTCCCAAAATCCAAATATTTTCCCTATGTCAAATCTTTGGAGTGTGCTCCATTGGTGAATCGTCTTTTTCAGAATAAACGATAAAATATCTCCTGTCAACTGATTTTTTGAGGCCTATCAATAAATTTTTTACTTAGAATTTGACATTTTGACTAAGGGAGAGTCTCTCGATTTGGCAAAGCGCACAGGGGAAATATTTGGATTTTATTCTGATATTTCAGGATGTCATAGCTTTCCTGACAAGATTTGATTTCTGTACGGGTGCCAAAAGATACAAATTTTTGCATCGACAGAGTAAATTTGCTTTGTTAAAATGTCCACAATGAGCCTGCCCGGGCAGCAAGCGAATTGAAATCGAACCGTTTTCATATCAGGAAAGGAAAACAAATCTATGAATACTCAAATGATCATCTGTATGGTGATCTTTGCGGCAACGCTGGTCAGCTATATGCTGAACAAGATCCCCATGTGGCTTACTGCATTGATCTCAATGGCCGCCCTGTACATCACCGGCTGTATTGATGATGCCGGTGCATTGTCCGGCTTTTCTAATGTGAACACCCTGCTGATGGCATGTATGTTTATTGTAGCAGCGGGTTTCCGCCGTACCTCTCTGGTGGACGGTATGTGTAACAGCATCATGAAGCTGACGCATGGCAGCTTCAAAATGGCTTACTTTGGTTACATCCTTCTGGCAGTTCTGCTCACCAACTTCATTTCCAGCCCCATGGTCGTTTATGCGATCATCAGCCCTCTGCTGGCAGCACTGTGCGACAAGACCGGAAACAGCCGTACGCAGTATATGTTCCCCATTATGGTCGTCTGTGTGGCTTGCTGCGGTATCCTTCCACTGGCAACCTCTATCCAGATGGCTGGTCAGTTCACTGGTTTCATGGAAACCTATGGCTTTACTGGAATGAGTGTCCGTCCCATTGATTTTACGATCGCCGCATGGCCTGTCCTTATCGTTGTTCCTCTCTGGGCAATTTTCCTTGGCCCGAAGTTTACTCCGAAGCAGCCGGTCGTTCCCATTGAGGCACTGGAGAAAAAGGATTCTGGCAAAGCTCAGCAGAAGCTCAGCCCTGTTGTGGATAAGATTGGTATCTTCCTGTTCTTTGCAACGATTATTTGCCTGATCTTTGCACCTCAGCTGCATCTGACCACTTGGTTCGTTGCGCTGGTCGGCAGTCTGCTGATGGTTCTGTTCGGCGTAGTCGATCAGAAGTCCGCTCTCCGCGATATTCCTTGGGATATGCTGATGCTCTTTGTCGGCGCACTGGCTCTGGGTACTGCACTGACCAATACCGGTGCAGGTGACATGATCGGTCAGACGTTGGCAACAGTCGTTGGTGGTACTCACAACAACTATGTCCTCGGTGCCCTGTTCTTTATCATCCCCTTCTTGCTCACTCAGTTCATGCTGAACCGTTCTGTCTCCGCAGTCTTCGTTCCTATCTGCCTGCTGACCTGCTCCGCTCTGGGCGCAAATCCCACCGGCCTTGTGATTCTTGTCAATGCCGGTTCTCTGACTGCCTTCCTGACCCCGATGGCTACCCCCGCAGTGCCCATGTGCATGGCAGACGGCGGTTACGACCTGAAAGCCATCGTCAAGAGCGGTGCACTCATCACGCTGATCCTACCCTTCGTCTATATTTTCTACACCATGACGGTGCTTCCTGCATTCTGATCCTGTGAAAAGGAGCGCAAAATCCTATGACGTTAGAAGAAAAAGTCGCTATGGCCAATACCGTGCGCAGCCGCGACCGATTTGGTCCGGTCAGCCCGGAAGAGCTGGCCGCTCTGCCCGGCACCGAAAAAGAAATGTGGGTCGAAGTGGCCGATGGCCGCAAAGTCCATGTGTTCGAGGAACGTCCGGAACATCTGCCTGCCAAAGTAACCCTGCTGTTGAACTTCCACGGCGGCGGCTTTATCAAGGGCCGCACTGACCGTGACCGCCGCTATTGCTGCACCCTGATGGAGCAGCTGAACTGCCTTGTCTGGGATGTGGACTACTGCCTTGCACCGGAACAGGCGTTTCCGGCAGCAGTCGAGGAGACGTACGGTATCATCGCTTACGCCTTTGATCATGCGGAAGAACTTGGAATCGACCCTCAAAAAATCGTGCTGGCTGGTCACAGCGCAGGCGGAAATCTTGTCGCTGCCGCACTTATCAAAGATGCGGAAGCGCATCACCTGAAGCCCTGCTGCGCATTGCTTGAATATTTTCCTGTGGACAACACGGTCGATCCTGTAAATCGGCTCTCACCGGAGTTGCAGACTAACGAATTCTGGGTCAAACGCGCCCAGACGGAGAAACTGTATACCGATTTTTATGTTGGCGATGCCGATCCTGCCGATCCGCTGTGTTCGCCGCTCAAGGCAGATGAGACTGCACTTGCTGCATTTCCTGAGTGTCTTATCCTTTCCGCAGGCGAGGATAGTCTGCGAGACGATACAGAAGCTTTTGCATTGCGTCTGGTCAAGGCAGGTGTCTGCGTAACAGCACAGCGGATCCCGGAAGCCATGCACGGGTTCACGACAAACCGCACTCCCGGTTGGGAGCGCGCACTCAAAAAACATATCCAGTTCTTCCGGGAACATTTGCAGGAGGATAATTCATGAAGATCACAGATGTAAAACTGCGCTTTGCCAAGCATTATCTGTTTGTTCAAGTCTATACCGATGCTGGTATCGTGGGCTTGGGCGAAGCGGGCAACTGGGGCTATCTGCAGGCGACCGCAGCAGCAATTGAAAAATTTGCCGACTATCTCATTGGAAAAGACCCCTTCCGAATTGAAGACTTCAATCAAAATTTTCTGAGGTCGGTCTATTTCCGTGGCTCGGTCATCATGAGCGCAATTTCTGCCATTGACATTGCGCTGTGGGATATCAAAGGCAAAGCACTGGGTGTTCCTGTCTATGAACTGCTGGGCGGTAAGACCCGTGATAAGGTGCGCGTCTATGCTTCGGTGATGCACATCACGGAAGATAAGAATGAGCTGGCTGCACAGTATCAGCAGTTGCAGCAGATGGGCTTTACTGCGGCTAAAATTTTCTGCAACGGCCCCACAAGTTCTCCGGACGGCAAGGGCGAGTTCTTTTCCAGCCGCATCGAGCGGGAAGTTGAAAAGGTGCGTGTCTGCCGGGAAGCGGTCGGCCCTGATTTCGATTTCATTCTGGAAGTTCATCGCGGCATGACACTGCCGGAGGCGGTCGCTTTTGGTCGTGCAGTTGAGCCTTACCGTCCGATGATTCTGGAAGACCCTGTTCCGCCGGACAATGTAGATACTATGGCCGAAGTTGCAAGCAAAATCGGTGTGCCGATTGCTACTGGCGAACGTGCCATTGACCTGCGTGAGTGCGAAGTGCTGATGGCTCGCCATGTCTGCCAGTATATCCGTCCCGATGTGTGCGCTGTGGGCGGCATCACTACCAGCAAGAAGATTGCTGCACTGGCAGAAGCACATGATGTTCTAGTGATTCCGCACAATCCGCTTGGCCCGGTCTCTACGGCGGCCTGTTTGCAGATTTGCGCTTCCATTCCGAATCTGGGCATTCAGGAACTTCCCGGTTTCTGTCTGAACGGTGCAGAGGATAAGATGGTCAAGGAGCCGCTGCGTTATGAGAACGGCTGTATGCTCATCCCCGATGCTCCCGGCATTGGCGTGGAGCTGGCAGATGATGCTGAGGAGCTTTATCCGGCGAGGGAACGTGGCAGCAACGCTGCCCGCCGTGCCTTTGACGGTGCGGTAAAAGATTGGTAACAAGAAAGAATGTGAGGTTGACATATGCCGATTGGGGTTTTGACAAACTGTGCCGCCGTGCTGCTTGGCGGTCTACTGGGAACATATCTTGGAAAGATTCTCCCGCGGGGACTAAAAGACAATCTGCCGACTCTTTTCGGTTTCTGTTCCATTGCAATCGGTGTCAATTCCATTATCAAAGCATCTGGAATGACTGCGGTCGTGTTAGCGATTCTGGTCGGCTTTACGATTGGCCATCTTCTGCATCTTGAACAGTGGACAAGTAAATTTTTTCATAACCTTGTTCGGGTACTCCATCTTGGTGGGGAGGACATTGATATGGAATTTTACATCACAGCGGTCGCGCTGTTCTGCTGTTCCGGCTTTGGATGGTACAGCACTCTGACAGAGGGCATCACAGGCGATCCAAGCCTATTGATGTCCAAGGCTGTTCTTGATGGATTCACGGCAATGATCTTTGCGGCTTCCTTGGGTAAATCCATATGCGCAATTCCTTTGCCGCAGTGTGCGATTCTTCTTGTCGTATACATGGTTGGTCGCACTTTATCCGCTTATTTGACCCCCACAATGTTTGCGGATTTGTCGGCTTGCGGCGGCATTTTAACAATGGCTGCGGGTTTCCGCGTCTCTAAAATCAAGTCAGTTCCCCTCGTTGACTTGATGCCTGCCTTGATCCTAGTGATGCCTTTCAGTATGGCGTGGAGCGCACTGATGGGCTGATAGGAGCGTTCTCCCTTTCAACCGGGCTGTTCTTTCATTTATGAATAGAGCAGCCCGGTTTTCTTTTTGGCTGACTTTGCACGAATGATGAGGAAAGAAACTATCGACAAAGAATAACTGTTTTAACAGAAGTCTTACTATTGTCGCTTTATCGTGATAAATTTTGCAAAACCATCTTGACGTACCCACGCTTCCATGATACCCTTTATTCCAAATCCTGCTGAAAAAGTGGTGGTTCTCACCGTGATAACCACCACTTTCAGCGGATAATCACCTCGGAAAGAACGTACCGTCCCGCAACACACCCGATTCATTTTGCCGCCGATTCACCCGACAAAATCCATCGCT
>OOCW01000863.1_pt1 | contig 25420 bp, 22 predicted proteins | sample 1671201 | NCBI WGS metagenome assembly OOCW01 (sample SAMN06348132, study PRJEB24527) | human gut metagenome | biome: human gut; feature: ankylosing spondylitis patient; material: feces | host: Homo sapiens | place: China | collected 2015-10
TGGTAAAATAATAGATATTCCAAATGATGGAGGTTAGATTAATGATTAATTATATTGGAAAAGTTACAATCTATGTAAGCAATCAAGAAGAAGCAAAGCAATTTTGGACAGAGAAAATGGGATTCGTTTGTCATGAACAACCAATGGGACCTAATTTTAAATGGATGGAAGTTCGTCCAAACGAAGGAGCAGTTACATCATTCATTATTTATGAAAAAGAATTAATGCAAAAACAAAACCCAACTGCTAATGTAGGACATCCAAATGTTATTTTAAGCACTCAAGAGATTGAAAAAGCTTATGACCAAATGAAAGAAAATGGAGTAGAAGTCGGTGAATTACAAGTCATGCCATATGGTAAAATGTTCTCATTTAAAGATCAAGATGGGAATACTTATTTACTTCGTGAAGATAAATAATTTATATAGACTAGTTATCTTAAAGGGTGCTAGTCTTTTTTATTTTCTTACAATTTTTTAGGAGAAAAGCATAATATATTTTTAGTATTTGGAATATAAGTAGATAAGTTGGTAATTCTAATAAGGTACCGTTTGAGGAGGTAGATTATATGGAAAAAAAAGTGCGACTTATTAGTGCTATTATTGTACCAGCAGTATTGTTTGTTTTATTTACTACTACTTATCAAAATTATCTTCCACAAAGAAATGTAATGGAGTTATTGGATAATTATAAATCATTACATTATGATTCAGAAAATGTTGCGATTAGATTATCTACTGATTCATCAGTCGAAACAGTTCTTTTAAATAAAGTGTTACCAAACATGAACTATAAAATTTTAGAGAGTCATATTGATGGAGATACAGCAATCGTTTCTCTACAAATAAGTAATATTAATTTGGATCATATGCTTAATGATTATCAAGCTAGTTTAGTTAAACAAACATTGAAACCTGTGCAAGATCAAAATTTACAGTCAACTGCACAGATTGATGACTTTGAGATTAGTTTATTAGTTAATCTAATTGATGATCCATCGATTAAAAAAGAATATGTCAGCCAAGATATTGAGCTAACACTTCATAAACAAGACGGAATTTGGGTACTAGAGGATAATGAAGCTTTTTTTAAAGCGGTTATGGGATATCAATCTGATGAGATTACATTCGAACATCTACTTCGTGAAGTTCAGTAGAAATAAAAAGCTATTTTGATGATAACAATCAAAATAGCTTTTTTATAAGATAGATTGTAATATTAAATGTAACACATAAAAAAGCTCATTTAACTGGGTAAATATATTGAGAATCACCAAATTTACTTTTAAACATAAGATAAATTGGGTTATTTAATTGATTAGATGGAGGGATTTAAAATAGATCAAAATCTTTATCGTGCACTGAATCAACTGTTACAAGATTTAACTGTGGCAGAGCGAAATGTTCATATTCTTCACTGGAACTTAATTGCTGAAGGTTTTATCTATTTACATCCTTATTTGGGGGATGTTTATAATTAAATTTTTGAGTATATTGATATTACCGCTGAACAAATCCGTTTTCAAGAAGCATTGCCCGAAGGAACATTACAAGAGGCTACTTCCCATACTCGTTTAAATAGCATTGACTCAAAGCGTACTTATTCTAGCCAAGAAGCGATTACTATTACAATTTCGAATCTTGAGTATTTAAAAGCATTTACAAATAATATTATTACTTATGCCGATGAAAATAAATATTGGGATATTGTTGATGTTTTTACTGCACAGGTGGTTTACTATGATAAAGTTCTATATTTCTTAAGAAGCTCTCTAGAAAAATAAGCTTTAGTTTTATATGTTAATTTATTGTAAACGAACTCATTGAACTCAAAGCATCTCATCGCGTTACTTTTTACAGTTGTTTTAGTTGATAGTTTCCTAAAGCAGTTTATTATTATTTTATTTTTTATGAGTAATTGTATCTATCTTTCATAAGTTAAGATGAGGTTAAGACATGGATGTTCCCCCTTTCGTTTAGTTGATAATGAATGAGGGGGAGCATCGATGTCTTTTTATTGTTAGAAAATACTTTTAATGCTAATGTAACTCAATAATATAAGCTAGGTGTTAAGTGGAAAATTTTTTGGAAAGCGCTATTTGCAAAAGTTAGACTAAATGATATTATTTGGTTATGGTGTTAAATTTTAATTAGGATGAAATCGGGGGGGATAAATAAATTAAGATTTAAAGAAGGATTTATTACCTTAAGTCGTTGATATAATCATCATTGATAAACATCTTTATGGAATACTGAAGAAAAATATTGAAATTCGATTAGTTAATGAATGATAAAAAATAGATCATGTGACGACTTACTACTATAACGATTTATTTGAGGGATGGCGGAGTTAGCCGTTAAATGAGAGAGATTGAATATAAAGAATGGAGAGTAAAAATGGAACAGTACATTAGTGAGCAGTTCAAAGTGACGTTTAAACCGATGGCAAATTCAGGGGCAGTCATCGCAGGAGAGCGATATCGAATTTCTTTTTTAACCTCGCGTTTAGTTCGATTAGAATATGAGGAACATGGACGTTTTGAAGATCACGCCAGTCAAGCGTTTTGGTATCGTCAACAAGAGGTGCCAGCATTAGAGATTAAAGAAACAGAAGATATCATTGAAGCATCAACCGAACATTTACGTTTACGATATGTGAAAAATCAACCTTTTAGCGGGGATACTTTATCAATTGAGTTAAAATATTCATGTAAAATTTGGCGTTATGGAACGGAAGAAGGTCAAAATTTAAAAGGAACGGCTCGTACATTAGATGAAGTAAATGGAGAGTTGCAGCTTGAAAAAGGGTTAATGTCAAGAGATGGTTATGTTGTTATCGATGATTCAAAGTCACTTGTTTTCAATGAATCAGGTTGGCTACAACCACGGGCGGCATCTGGTGTGGACTGTTATTTCTTTGGTTATGGAACGGACTATAAAGGTTGTTTAAAAGATTATGCCAAAGTGTCAGGAAAGACACCTCTTATTCCACGTTTTGCATTAGGAAATTGGTGGAGTCGTTATTGGCGTTATTCTGATGAAGAGTTATTACAATTAATGACTCGCTTTGAAACGGAAGAAATTCCATTGTCGGTTTGTATTATCGACATGGATTGGCATCAAGTTGCCATTGATCCGAAATACGGAAGTGGCTGGACCGGTTATTCATGGAATCGTGACTTATTTAAAAATCCAACGCAATTTTTAAAACAATTACATGATAAAAAGTTAAAAACGTCTCTTAATTTACATCCAGCCGATGGAATTCGAGGCCATGAAGATTGTTATAAAGATGTGGCTGAATTTATGGGCGTGAATGTTGAGGAAGAACAAGCCGTTCAGTTTGATATTTCAAGTCCAAAGTTTATGAAAGCTTACTTTGATAAAGTTCATCAACCAATGGAAGCCGATGGTGTTGATTTTTGGTGGATTGACTGGCAACAAGGTCAAAATTCAAGTATGAAAGGGTTAGATCCACTGTTCTTTTTAAATCATTTACATTATCTTGACTTAGGACGTGACCAATCTAAACGTGGCTTTACTTTTTCACGTTGGCCAGGTCTTGGTGGACACCGTTATCCCATTGGATTTTCAGGCGATACGATTGTAACATGGGAATCTCTTCAATATCAGCCATACTTTACAGCAACCGCTGCTAATGTAGGTTACGGTTGGTGGAGTCATGATATTGGTGGACATATGCAAGGGTTAGATGATTCTGAACTTTATGCGCGTTGGGTTCAATATGGAGTCTTTAGTCCAATTAATCGCCTGCATACGTCAAGTGGGATTTTTAATCGTCGTGAACCATGGAAACATTCTCATGAAGCATTCAAGACGGCTAAACAGTATTTAAATCTACGTCATCAATTAGTGCCGTATCTTTATTCAATGGCTTGGCGAAATGAACAGGAAGGTCTTCCATTAGTTACACCACTTTATTACGATCATCCACATGAGCAAAAAGCATATGATTATAAAAATGAGTATTACTTTGGTAGTGAGTTATTAGTAGCTCCACACTTAACAAAACGCTCAAATGTGACAAATCGTAGTTATACAGAAGTTTGGTTACCAAGTGGAGAATATTTTAACTTCTTTACAGGAGAGCCTTATAAAGGAAATAATATTTATCCGATGTATGGGAAATTAGAGGAGATGCCTGTATTTGCGAAAGCAGGAGCGATTATTCCGTTAGCAAAACATGATGATAATTCCATTGAAAATCCAGCTAAGATGGATATCTTAATTTTTGGAAAAAGTCAAAATTCATTTAACTTATATGAAGATGATGGAGAAAGTCGTAAATACGAACAAGGGGCTTATGCAATGACAACGTTTGCTGTGGATGCAAAAGGAAATGATTTAACATTTAAGATCTTACCGGTAGCGGGAGACGTATCCGTTTTACCAACACAGCGTGAATACTGTTTAAAATTTAGAGGTGTGAGTCAAGAGGCAGACATCGTTGTTAAGATCAATGATGAAATCATCAAGGCAGAAGCCTCTTACGATAAAGTCACTTCAACACTAAGTGTAGAGTTACCAAATTATTCGTATACGGATGCAGTTGAAGTTTTCATCACAAGTGAAGATTTATATGGTTATCATCATGATGTCAATGAAGCAATTATTGAGCTAGTTCAAGATTCAACGATCCCAATGACGGATAAACAAAAGTTTGAACCATATTTCTACGGAATTTTAGATGAGAACTTGACGCTAAATGAACGAATGATACGTATACTAGCCATGCCAATTCATGAAGAAGTCAAACAAGCTGTGCTATCTATTTTAGTGAAAGCAAAAATGGATGAAGAAAAATAAGATAAATTAAACCCTTAGAGATGAAGTGAAAGTCATTTCATTTCTAAGGTTTTTTGATTTCATGAGTAAATTGTGGTGTTTTTCGCTCTAAAATAGCATGAGACTTTAATTTCATGTAGAACTATCGTAAAAACTGTCACATTTATATTGACAATTCGTCATAAAAAAATGGTATAAAGAGAAAGGGTATACATTTTGATTGAGAAGGATTCATAAAAAAAGGAGAGAATAAGAATGATTAAATTAATTGCGACAGACATGGATGGAACATTATTAACAAGTGAAAAGAAGTTTCCTCCACATATGTTTAATATAATTGATCAGTTGCATGAACGTGAGATTAAATTTGCGGTAGCTAGTGGACGTCAATACTATACGTTATTAAAAGATTTCGAGTCTGTAAAAGATGAAGTAACATTTATTTGTGAGAATGGAGCGCTTGTCTTTGATAAAGGAGAAAATATTTTCTGTGATGCAATGGCATATGAAGATATTGTGAAATTGATTGAAATGATTCGTCAAATCAAAAATGCTTATCCAATTCTATGTGGAGTAGAATCAGCTTATATTGAGGATACTCATGAAGAATTTAATGAAAATGCAGATATGTATTATGCTCGTTGTGAACGTGTGGATGATTTACTTGAAGCTGCAAAGAGAGATAGAATTTGTAAAATAGCTATTTTTGATACAGAGGATGCGCAAACAAATACTTACATGCATGTTAAACATTTGAATGATAGCTTTAAAGTTTCGCTATCAGGACATCAATGGGTAGATATTATGAATCCGACGGTTAATAAAGGTGAAGCCATGCGTCTAATCCAAAAGAAATATAATATCTCTTATGATGAGACAATGGCCTTTGGAGATTACTTAAATGATTATGAGATGATGCAAACTTGTTATTATAGTTATGCTATGGAAAATGCCCATGAAGATTTAAAAGCTATTTGTAATTTCAATGCCCCATCCAATGATGAATTTGGAGTGATTACGACAATAGAACATTTTTTAAAAAAATAAAAAGCATATTATTTGTCTAAAAAAAAGTCGTGTGAGATAATGAAAATGTCTCAGAGAGACAACTGTAAAACAATACAATAAAGTCCTTGCCAAGACTTTTTTTCAACAGTAATTTATCCCCTCAAGAGTATTTAATAATTACCCCCTCAAATAATTATTAATAACCTCAAAAACTTGATCCGGTTACCTTTTGTAACTGGATCTTTTTTTGTTCTTAAAGATATTGGCTTGGAATTGTGTAAAAAAGTAAATTTTACTATAAAAGACCATACATTTAACCATATATCTATAACATCTAAACATGGCAAGAAAACGGTTCCTCGTTTATAATGAAGGCATGTTCAGGAGAATCTGAAAGATTAGATGAATGAAGAATAAGGAGAGGGAACCATGCCGATTTTATTTAACGAGCAAACGAAAGAGTTTCATTTATACAATGATGAAGTAAGCTATATCATGAATATCTTACCAAATCACCAATTAGGGCAATTATACTACGGTAAAAAAATTCGTCATAATGACTCATTTGCACATTTATTAGAAGAACGTCCACGTCCATTATCAGCCTGTGCGTTCGAAGGAAATATGAGCTTCTCAATGGAGCATATTAAACAAGAGTATCCTTGCTATGGAACAGGTGATTTCAAATATCCTGCCTATGAAATCTTACAACAAAACGGAAGTGACATTACAAACTTTGAATATGTTTCACACTGTATTTATAATGGAAAACCAAGACTTTCAGATAAATTACCTGCAACATATGTTGAAGTTGATGAAGAAGCAACAACAGTAGAAGTTACATTAAAAGATGAACTAATTCAAACTAAATTAGTATTAACTTATACTATTTACGAAACACGTCCGGTTATTACTCGTAATGCCCGCTTCAAACATTTAGGAGAAGAGCAAATCACATTAACAAGTGCGATGAGCGCATCTGTTGATTTACCAGACTATGATTATGAAATGATCGAATTAACAGGGGCATGGTCAAGAGAGCGTTATGTTAAAAATCGTAAATTAGAACATGGAATCCAAGCTGTGTATAGTATGCGTGGAGCTAGTAGTTCAAACTATAATCCATTTCTAGCCTTAAAACGTCCACATACAACTGAATTTGATGGAGAAGTTTATGGGTTTAGCTTAGTTTATAGTGGAAACTTCTTAGCACAAGCAGAAGTTCATACATATGGCACAACTCGTGTAATGATGGGATTACATCCAAATCGTTTTAACTGGGTACTAAGTCAAGGTGAAGAGTTTCAAACACCAGAAGTTGTCATGGTATATAGTGAAAATGGTTTAAATGGAATGAGTCAAACTTATCATGAGTTATATCGTACACGTTTATGCCGTGGATATTGGCGAGATCGTGTGCGTCCAATTCTAGTGAATAACTGGGAAGCCACATATTTCGATTTCAATGAAGATAAAATTGTGTCAATTGCCAAAGATGCAAAAGATTTAGGGATTGAATTATTCGTCTTAGATGATGGATGGTTTGGTAACCGTGAAGATGATACAGTAGGATTAGGTGACTGGTACGTTAAAAACTTTGAAAAGTTACCTAACGGAATCACGGGACTTGCAAATCGTGTCACTGAATTAGGGATCAAATTCGGATTATGGTTTGAGCCAGAAATGGTGAATAAAGATAGTGACTTATATCGTGCCCATCCAGATTGGATTTTAACAACACCAAACCGTCGTGCCTGTCATGGACGTAACCAATACGTTTTAGATTTTTCACGTCAAGAAGTTGTAGACTATATCTATGAAGCCATGGCAAAGGTATTAGGGGAAGCTCCAATTTCGTATGTAAAATGGGATATGAACCGTAACATTACAGAATGTTTCTCAGCAGTAGCTAATGCTGCTGATCAAGGGAAAGTATTTCACAAATATATTTTAGGAGTATATGATTTATATGATCGTTTAACGACAAAATTCCCTGAAATTTTATTTGAATCATGTGCAAGCGGAGGATCACGTTTTGATCCAGGTATGTTATACTATGCACCACAGACTTGGACAAGTGATGACACAGATGCGATTGAACGTTTGAAAATCCAATACGGAACATCAATGGTATACCCAATCAGCAGTATGGGATCACACGTGTCAGCTATTCCGAACCACCAATTATATCGTCATGCACCATTATCGACGCGTGCAAATGTCGCTTACTTTGGAACATTCGGATATGAGTTAGACTTAAATAAGTTAACAGATGTAGAAAAAGAAGAAGTAAAAGAACAAATTAAATTCTTTAAAGAATACCGTGAAACAATCTTCAATGGAACATTCTATCGCTTAGTAAGTCCGTTTGAAGGGAATGAAACATGCTGGATGATGGTTTCACTAGATCAAAAAACAGCATTAGTTGGATATTATCGTCCACTAAATGAAGTGAATGTTGGATTCCGTCGTGTGAAATTACAAGGATTAAATCCTGACTTTAAATACCATGTTTCAATTAATGAGACAACTCACTACGGTGATGAGTTAATGAATGCTGGTTTAATTACATCAGATGGTTCATGTGGTGAAAATAAAAATCCATACGATGGGACAAATGGAGACTACCAATCACGTATCTACGTTTTAACAGCGGAATAATAAAAAGATGTAGAAGGATTTACTTTCTACATCTTTTCTTTTTGGTGAGGATCTGTATCTCGTTTATAATAGTTTTCGGCATTAGATTTCCGATATTGAGTTGGCGTTAAGCCAGTCACTTTTTTGAACATTTTTGAAAAAGCAAGTGGGTCTGTGTATCCACAAGAATGAGCAATAGTATTAATTGAAAGAGTCGTATTCATTAATAATTCGGAAGCTTTCGTAATACGAAATTTAAGTAGAAATTGTTGAGGTGACAGATGCATCGTTTGTTGAAAAATGGTTGTTAAATAGGTTCGACTAAGTGAAACATAATTTGCGATATCTGCAACTAAAATAGGATTCTGATAATTTTTTTGAATGTATTCAATGGCTTTACTAATATAGAGATTATCAATTTCTACATCTTCTTCGTATGGAATTTCAGCTGATTTGGCAAGAGCAGCAAAGAATAAAAATAATAATCCTTGTAAGGAAAATTCATTATAGTGGCTTAATGTATCGTGCCTCATCATTTGATTGAGATAAGACTTTAACAAATCAGAATCATTGCAAGAGAAAGTATAAGTCTTTTCGTCCAATCCACTATATTTTAGATACGTTTCAGCTTTACTACCATCAAATCCAATCCATAAATAAGTCCATGGGTCCTCTTCATCCGCTTGATAAAATGTTAACTCCTTTGGCCGAATTAAAAATCCTTGATTTGCCTCAATCGTATACTTACGCTCATTCACATAGTAATAGCCTTTTCCTTTCAATACATAATGAATGAGATAATTAGGTCGAACTGCCGGTCCAAAAGAATAAGAAGATGGACACTCTTGATGTCCACAATATAATAAATAGAAATCTTCAAATGTTTGATCCTTAAATTTTAAAAATGAATAACTTAGTGACATACAATCCCCTCATAATTACTAAGACATCTTTACTAAGATTATAGCGCAAAAGATGCCAAATAGATAAAAAATAACAATAAAATTGGAGAAAAAAATATGATTATGATATGCTTAACAAAGATATATAAGTTCATCTAAGTTTTTTACATTGCAAAAAGTTAACCCCCTAGCAGTGGAGGAATAGATTTCTTTCAGAAATCGCTAGGTGACCCACGGCATAACTATCAAATATTTAGGTTGCCGTAGTAAAAGTAGATTTTATTTTTGTTTGTATATAGATTTTAAGTTTAATTACGTTAATTAGAGTAATGATTATTAGAATCTTATAACATAGTTAAAGAGAGGTATTAAATATGGATTTTAATGCATTGAGTGGAGTCGTTGTCACTAAGGAAAGTCCTAATTATGAAGAATGTTGTTTATCTTGGAATCGTGCGATTGAGAAACACCCATTAGTTATTGTGTACTGCCAAGAGAATCAAGATGTTATTCAGGCAATCAAGTGGGCAAAGCAATACGGAGTTCCATTTCGAATTCGTTCAGGAACTCATCATTATGAAGGTTATTCAACAGGGGATCAATTATTAGTCATTGATGTTAGTTGTATGAACCGCATTGAGTTAAATGAAACAACCGTTAAAGTTCAAGGTGGCGTTCGTAATCGTGAATTGTATGAGGCTGTTTGTGGAGCGGGTTATCCTTTTCCAGGTGGTGGGTGTCCAACGGTAGGAGTTGCTGGCTATACACTTGGTGGTGGCTGGGGATATTCTAGCCGATTATTTGGATTAGGCTGTGACCAATTAATTGAAGCTGAGGTTATTACTGCAGAAGGGCAATTAATCGTGGCAAATGCTAATCAACATGAAGATTTATTTTGGGCGCTTCGCGGTAGCGGTGGCGGAAACTTTGGAGTGGTGACGTCATTAACGTATCGCTTACCAGAAAAAATAGAAATGGCAACATTAATCAATATTGATTATGAACACGTTGGATTTGCCAAAGTGGTTGATGTCGCGCTTCGTTATCAACGATTCTTTAAAAATTTAGATCGTCGTTTGAATTTAAAGATGGCGATGTATAATTCTGAAACGAAAGGAAAAGGCGTAAAGTTAACAGGACTTTTCTATGGTTCAAAAGAAGAAGCTCAAGACTTGCTATCCTTATTCCAAGATGCTACTGATTTTGATTTTGACTATATGACTGTTTTACAAGCGAATCGTGAGATTCAAGATAGCCATCCAGAGTTTGAAATGTACCGTTCAGGTGGACGTTTTATTCATCGTGATTATAGTGCTGATGAATTATTAACCATGTTAGATTTAATTGATGAACGTGCACAAGGTTCATTATATACAGCAATTACGTTCTATGGATTAGGTGGTGCGATTGCTGATGTCGAAAAAGATGAGACAGCTTTTTATTATCGTGATGCTTCCTTTATTCTTGGTTTCCAATCGGTATGGGAAGATCCAAAGTACCGAGCTATTAATAATGAATGGGTATTAGAACGTTTTAATGTATTAGCAACCTATACACGAGGATCATTCATTAACTTCCCGATTGTGCAACCGGGTGATTATGAAAAGAACTATTATGGAGATAATTTAGAAGCTTTAAAAGCAGTTAAAAGAAAGTATGATCCTGAAGGGATTTTTCACTTTGAACAAGCCATAAAACCATAAAAAAGCGGATAAAGTATCCGCTTTTTTTGAGTCAAAATGACAGTTTTAAAATAAGACAAAATCACATTGACACTCATCCCTTGGACTGATAAGATGATAAGGAATTTTGAAGTGTAAAGTTTAATCATTTTAACGCTAAAAAGGAGAGATAAATGTCATGATGACGGATATGACTAAAGGAAATGCAACAAAGTTAATTCTTGCTTTTACGGTTCCTATTTTAATTGGGAACTTATTTCAACAACTTTATAGTATGGTTGATACAGCGATTGTTGGGCAGTTTGTGGGGGTGCAGGCTTTAGCAGCTGTTGGATCAACAGGCGGGTTAATTTTTTTAGTACAAGGATTTGTTAATGGATTAACCCATGGATTCTCAGTGATTGTTTCTCAACGATATGGAGCGAATGATGAAGAAGGAATAAAAAAAGCAACAGCAACGTCGATTTATTTATCGGCTATTGCAACTGTTGTTTTAACGATTATTTGTGTACTTGGGGCTAAGTCTATTTTACAGTTGATGAATACGCCAGCCGATATTATGGACGAGGCCTCGTTATATGTCATCATTTTCTTTGGGGGATTAGTAGCGACGATTGTTTATAACTTACTAGCTTCATTATTACGTGCATTTGGAGATAGTAAAACGCCGCTTTATTTTTTAATCTTAGCATCAATTACCAATATTGTTTTAGACCTTATCTTAATTATTAATTTTAAGATGGGAGTAGCTGGAGCTGCCATTGCGACTGTTGTCTCACAAGGACTATCCGGCTTTTTATGCTATCTCTACATGTTAAAGAAATTTGACATTTTGGCATTGAAAAAAGAACACTTTAAATATGATCCATTACTTGTCAAAGAGCTAATGTTTGTATCATTACCAATGGCACTTCAATACTCGATTACAGCGATTGGAGTAATGATTTTACAAGTTGCTGTGAATAGTTTTGGATCAACAACAGTAGCAGCTTTTACGGCAGCAAGTAAAGTGGAGCAGTTAGTTGTTCAACCAGGGATTGCACTGGGAATGACAATGGCAACATATTCAGCGCAAAACTTAGGAGCACGACAAATTGAACGTGTTCGTCAAGGAGTTCGTCAATGTACATGGATTACCTTAATTACAAATGCTTTAGCCGGGGTAGTAGTTGTTTTATTTGGTAGCTATATTGTTCAATTATTTATCCCAACTGAAAATATGGATGCCCTTCCTTTATCACAACAATATTTAAATACGGTTTCAGTGTTCTTCCCAATTTTAGGTTTATTGTTTTTATATCGTTTTACGTTACAAGGAATTGGGAATACTGTAGTTCCAATGTTTGCAGGGGTCATGGAATTAATTATGCGTACATTAGTCGCCTTTACCTTACCAGGATTATTAGGTTATCAAGGGGTTTGTTTGGCTAGTCCATTCGCATGGATAGGAGCCACTGTTTGGTTACTATGGTCATACTTTAAAACGATGCCAAAGCTGCAAGCTAAACATGCCGCTCAATCAATAGAATTAAAAGAATTGAAATTAGAGAACAGTTAATAAAATAGATGTAAGTCCAGCTTCTTATTTCGAAGTTGGATTTTTTCTAAGGTAAATGTTTATAATAAAAAAGGAAACCTAAATATGATGTGACTTATTATTTAAATGGATAAAAGTAAACAGGTGATTCCAATAATAAACCATGATTTATATATTCATGATTTAAACTTTCGTGAATCCCTGACTATTAGATTGGAAAATAAAGTGCATTATGTTTGAAGAAGAGATATTTAATGGTTATAATATAAACATATTTAGAGTTTCAAAATTGAATGGAGGAATAACAATGAAATTTTATATTTGCCCTGAAAGTCAAACAGTTGTTGAAGTAGTAGCGGGACAACCTGCACCGTTAACTTGTGATGGAAAACCAATGGAAGAGTTAGTACCAAACTCAACTAATGCTGCTGTTGAAAAACACATGCCAGTTTTATCAGCTGAAAATGGAGTATTAAAAGTATGTGTTGGTGAAGTTGAACACCCAAGTATCGAAAAACACTGGATCCCATTTGTAGCTGTTAAAGCTGGAGATTTAGTATTACGTCGCTCAATCAACGCAACTGAAAAACCAGAAGCAATCTTCCCATTAGGAGATTTCAAAGGAGAAGTTGAAGTTTACGCTTGGTGTAATTTACACGGAATCTGGAAAGCTACAATCACATTATAATTTTCATGAATAGATGAGAGTCGGATTGAATCCGGCTCTTTTTTTGTATAAAAGTTTGTAAAATACAAAGTCTAAGACAGAAATTAAAGTGAGGTGTTTTTATGAAGATAGGGATGGCCTGTGATCATGCAGGTATCGAATTAAAAGAAGAGATTAAAATCTATTTACAAAATGAAGGACATGAGGTTATTGATTTTGAAACGAATCATGAAGAATCATGTGATTTACCAGATTACGTTTATCCCGCTTCAGTGGCTGTTAGTGAAGGGCAAGTAGAGCGTAAAATTTTAGTAGACGGCTTAGGCTATGGAAGTGCAATGATTGTAAATAAACTTCCTGGAATTTTTGCAGCTGTCTGCCAAGATCCCTTTTGTACGAGCTTGGCACGTTCGCATTCAAATCCCAACGTTATTTGCCTTGATGGTAAATTTATTAGCTAGGCCCTTGCTCTCGAGATTGTTAAGACCTAGCTCTCTACTGACTATTTATCGAACATCAAAAAATATACAACACGTGTGGAGAAAGTCATCCAGATTAATCAAAAACATGTGCGAGGCTAATAAGAAGTGATGAACTAAAGAAAGGTGATAATTAAATGGAAGAATTATTAGCACGTCAAAAGACATTAATGTTAAGTACATTAACGAGTAATCACAGTCCATTCATTAGTTATGCGCCCTATATTATGAGAGGCCATGATATCTACATCTATATTAGTCAAACAGCAGAACATTATCATAATCTAGTGGCTAATCCAGCCTGCGCTATTATGATTATCGAAGATGAACATGAGGCAAAAAATATTTTTGCAAGACAACGCGTCTCTTTTGTTGCTTCTGCTACTTTAGTAGAAGAGGAGGAGGAAGTTTATGAATGGTTTAAAGAAGCCCATGATCATAAAATGATTGAGCGTCTTCGTACCATGGATTTTGGATTCTTCAAATTAACATTAAAAAAAGGGCGATTAGTCAAAGGATTTGGACAAGCTTTTGATATTAATTATTCAAATGGTATCCCAAGTTTAAGTCCAGTCGGTGGAGAAGGGACCGCTCATCAAGTACATCTCCAAAAATTGTGAGTAATTAGACTCTTTTCAATTAAAAAGTTTTTATGTAAAATAACAGTAATAAGTTAGCAGTGGGGTATTAGCTAAACTTATCGATGGATTAAGATTTAGAAGAGAAGAGAATTAAAGGTGATGGTATTTTAATCATATCATCACAAGGGAAGGATGGAGTCATCATGAAATCGACAGACGTAATTAGTAAAACAACAAAGCCAGTGACAAAGGCAGATTGGTTAAAGCTTTTAAAACAATTAAATCTTGCTAGTGAAGAGTTATTAATTGTTTATACAGATTTAAAATCATTTGATTACGTTATTGGTGGAGCACAAACCATTATCGAAGCAATTTATGAGGTGGCAGGTTATCATACAACGATTATTATGCCGGCTCATTCAATTAACCAAACATGTCCAACTTTCTTTGATGAATCATTACCAAAGAAATGGAAATCGACTATTTATAAACACACACCAGCCTTTGATTCGGAAGTGTCACCGATTTTAGCAGGAGATGTTTCAGAAACTTTCGCAAGAAATCGAAACGTTTGTCGAAGTGAACATCCAATTGCTTCTTATTTAGCGTCAGGAAGAAAAGCAGATTGGTTTATGGCTAATCATCAATTACAATCAATGTTTGGGGAAAATTCACCGTTACAAAAATTATATGCACAAGATGCCAAAATTTTATGTTTAGGTGTAGATTATACTCAGTTAACAGCACTTCATTTAGCTGAATATTTAGCTAATTGTCGTACAAAAACAACTCATGAAGCAGTAATTCTTGAAAATGGAAAACGTACGTTAGTAGAGTTTGAAGATTTAGCGTTAGATTCTAGTCAATTTAATGAACTAGGAGCAGCTTATGAACAAATAACTAATGTACCAAAGTATTCAGTTGGTGGAGGAAGTTGCTTCTTACTAGATTATCGATCATTGATAGACTTTGCTACGGATTATTTAAAATTAAATTAAAATTAGGGAGTAGGACATGAAATGTCTTACTCCTTTTTTTTATAATAAATTTGTGATTCTGTTATGACAAATTGCGGATTTACATCGTGTGATTCGGTTTCTATTTGATCAACGATTTGTAGGTCAAATGCTAGTGCGATTTTATCTAAAGTAGGATAACGATTTAAATAACGATCATAAAAACCTTTTCCATAACCAATTCGATGACAATTAATATCAAATACGACACCTGGCATAATCATAAGCCCCTCGTTATTAGAGATACACTCATTCGTCACAGGCTCTAATATTCCAAATGTACCAGTTGCTAAATCATCAAAGGTGTGAATCTGATAAAATTTCATTTCCCCATCAATAATTTTAGGGGTAGCAACAATCTTATTTAATTTCCAGGCTGTTTCAATGATTAAACGTGTGGAGACTTCATGACGATAATCGATATAAATATAAATGACTGGCGCATTTAAAAAAGTAGGATGACTACAGACCTTTTTTTGGATTTGTTTACTTTTTTCTAAGATTTCAGTTGCACTTAATTGGAGACGTTGAGAGATAATTTCTTGGCGTAGTTGCTTTTTACTTTTCATATTCTCACCTCAAAAATTGATTATGCTCATTTTATGTTCAATCAGTTCGTATAATGTAAGTAGGAGGGATAGGATGGAAGAGATAATAAAGGAAATTATTTCAGAATATAAGAAACTTGATGAAGTGGAGGCCATTACATTAGCTGGTTCACGAGCAGCAGGCCGAAATGATCAGCAATCTGATATTGATCTGGATTTATTTATTACATGCCCAATTTCAATTGAGAAACGTCGTAGCATCGCATTAAAATTTGCTGATCAAATGGAAATTGGAAATGAGTTTTTTGGAAGTTCTGATGAATATATTTTAAGAGATTTTAACATTGATATAGATATTTGTCTATTTAATTTAGAAGACATTGTGAATAACCTTCATTCGGTGATGAATGAGTATCATGCTAGTACAGGGTATACAACTTGTTTTGTTCATAATGTTGTTAATGCTAAGCTTTTATATGATCGTAATGGCTTACTCAAACAGTTACAAAAAGAGTATCATCGACGCTATCCACATCAACTCAAACAAAATATTATTAACATGAATTATCCGATTTTAAGAGATGCTTTTTCATCTTACTATCATCAAGTCGAAAAGGCGATTAAGCGACAAGATTTAAATAGTCTGAATCACCGAGTGACTGCATTTTTAGCTAGCTATTATGATATTATATTCGCAATTAATGAAATGCTACATCCGGGTGAGAAACGATTACTGTCAATTATTAAGCATTCTTGTTCGATTTATCCACCTGACGCTCAGAAACAAATTGAGCAATTAATTAGAAATATAGGAATTAATGATGAAGTTGTATTAAAGACAATGAATCAGCTAGTAGATGAACTAGAAGTATTATTAAAGAATCAACATTTAATTTGAACTTAACCAGGTCTTTTTTGAGACCTGGTTTTATTTTTTAGAAATTAAGGTAATTTTAACAATTCTTAAGGTTGCTTTAAGGTCTATCGTTATAATGAAGGTATAAGCTGTCATTCAATTTAATTGGAGGTCATGATTATGTCGATAAAAACCTTTAAACGGTATGAGAAAAAGTTCTTACTCACAAAACAACAATATGAGGCTTTGATTCCAAGGTTACTTGATAACATGGAGCCAGATCCACACTGTTTAGATGGAAAGAACTATAGCATCTATAACATTTATTATGACACGGTGAATTCAGATGTCATTCGTCATTCCATTTCTAAACCTTACTATAAGGAAAAGCTAAGATTAAGAAGTTATCGTGTTCCTAAAAGTCCGAAAGATAAAGTCTTCTTAGAATTAAAGAAAAAAATTAATGGAATTGTAAATAAGCGTCGCGTGGTACTAACACTTGAAGAAGCTAATCTGTTTATTCATCAAGGGATACGCCCAGTAGCAAAAGATTATATGAGTGAACAAGTTATTAATGAAATTGCGTATTATTTAAGTCATCAACAAGTCCAACCATCCGTTTATATCGGTTATACACGTCATGCTTTTTTTGCTAAAGATGATCCTGATTTTCGATTAACCTTTGATTCTAAAATTTTAACACGCCGTGATTCGTTAACTCTAGAATCAGGTTATTTTGGGGATGACATTTTAGAAGAAGATCAATATCTAATGGAAGTTAAAATACTAGGGGCTATTCCCGTTTGGTTTACTAAGGTTTTATCGGAACTTGAAATTTATAATACGCATTTTTCAAAATATGGACAGGAGTTTATGAACTATTGTGCAAAAGATTTAGATGAAATAGAAGAGAAATGGAGAGAGATTGCATGCTAGAAACGATTATCAATTCAACGGATGGAACATCATTTACATTAACAAATACTTTAATTGTTATTACAGCAGCTATTATTTTAGGTTTTTTAATTAGTCTAGTTTATATGAGAACAACTAAAAAAGCGGGATATAGTCCGAGCTTTACTGTAACGCTAATTATGTTACCAGTCATTATTTCAATTATTATTTTATTAGTTGGGAACAATGTCGCTCGTGCTTTTAGCTTAGCAGGTGCGTTCTCTTTAATTCGATTTAGAAGTGCGCCGGGTGAGCCTAAAGATATCGCCTATGTTTTCTTTACATTAGCAGTTGGTTTATGTTGTGGAATGGGATATATAGGTTACGCTATTATCTTTACAATCATTTTATGTCTCGTCATGCTTATACTTGATGTGACAAGGTTCGCCATGCCTAAAACTAAGGCAATGAGCTTAAAAATCATTGTGCCAGAAGACTTAAATTATGAAGGAGTATTTGACGAAATATTAAATAGTTATACAACTAACTATAAAATAGAAAGTATTCGTACTCGTGACTTTGGTGCTCTTTTTGAATTAAACTATTCCATTCATTTACTTGAAGAGGCTAATCAAAAACAATTCATTGATGAATTACGTTGTAGGAATGGAAATTTAAATATTACGCTCACACTAAATAGTCAGAATGAAAAAGTTTATGGATAAAAAATATGAAAACAGTAAGTCTTGTTAGGCTTACTGTTTTTTTATATCTCATTAATTATTAATAGACAATCATAAAAAAAAGCAACTGAATGAGGTTCACTCATTCCAATTGCTTAGTCTGTGATAAATAATTGTCTGATTTAAATGGACAATCCAGATGTAAAAACTTATATGGGCTTATATATTTTCGGCTTGATTAAATTTAAGGGCGCATTCCCTTGGATGGATTCATGCCACCACTAGGTCTTCCCATGCCACCGCTAGATAAATTCCCGTTGCTTGTCACGGAACTTGAAAGTGTTAAACTAGTTAGGTCACTTCCACCACTATAGGTTCCATCGATGTATAATCCATCTGTTTCAGTTCCACTGTAGGTTCCACCTGTTGAAATCGTATATGTTGATTCTGTTTTAAAGTCAGGAGAACTAATAATCATCACTTGTGATGTCTTAGATGGAGCGAACGTGACAACATCAGTTCCAGTTGTATCTTTAATGTTTACTAGTGTTCCTGCCGTTGTATTTGTACTGACAACGATGGTATTTTGGCTAGATGAGGTGCTTGGTGTTTGAAGCATTGCACTACTTCCCGTTGCAATTAATAAACCACCGCTAATATTAAAGGTTGCATCATAATCTAAGGCTCCATTTCCACCGTCAGTTGGTCCATTAACAAGAACTGTTCCTCCCGTCATTTCAATTGAACCATTGGCATCAATTCCATCACCCGTCGCATCAACATAAACATATCCACCATTGAAATAAATCATACCTGTACTCGATGAGAATTGGTTTTGACCTGGACGTCCTCCCATAGAAGAACCGTCATTGCCTCCCGCTGCATTAATCCCATCATCACTAGCGACAAGGTGAATAGTCCCATCATTGATTGTAATAGTCGTACTTTCTAGCCCTTCATACGATTTTTTAATATCAATATTTCCACCATTAATCTCTAAACTGGTATCCGCATGAATCCCATCATCACCACTTGTTATTAATAATTCACCGTTATTGATGATGATACTATCATTTGTATGCATAGCATCATCGGATGAATCGAGCGTAAAAGTTCCACCCTCAATCGTAAGATTAAGGCCCGCTTTTAGTCCTTTAGCACTTGTTGTTTCTTCACTAATTGAAGAGGAGCTTTGAGATTGGCCAGGAAACATCCAATTTCCCCAATCCGACGAATGAGAGCTAGCATTTTCACTTCCACCACCCGTTTTAATAGTAAATGTTCCTGCATTAATTAATAGATTGGTTTCAGCTTGGATTCCATCCCCGGTTGCTACTAAGTCGAATGTTCCACCATTAATTGTAATATATCCTTTTGTCGTATCAGTTGTATTATCCGATTTAACCGCATCGCCACCGCTATTAATAATAAATGTTCCATTCTCGATTTCAATCGAGTCTTTTCCTTTGATTCCATTATTCACTGCGTTAACCGTAATCGTTCCATTTTTAATGCTTAAATCATCTTTACTGGCAATTCCATTGTTATAGTTAGCATTAACGATTAAAGTCCCTGTTCCGTCAATTTTTAAATCATCTTTACTGAAGATGGCGGCATTAGGCTCATCGATGCTTGCATCTTCATAATGATAAGACGTTGCATCTGTAATGATATTTTCTGTGCCCTCTACTAATGTTAGGGTCGTCTTGTCAGCATTCATAATATAAATTGGAGCACTCGTTGAAGATGTCATATTCACTCCATTTAAAAGGAGCTTAACTTGATCTAAATCACCTGCATTGACGATTAGTTGTCCATCACTTAACGTCCCACTTAAGCTATAGGTTCCACCTTGCGTGATAGTGATCGTATTTCCATCGATGGTAGCACCTGATCCATTAATCGTAATACTAGATCCAAATTCAATCGTCGTATCAGCCTCTGTATTTGTTGATGAAAGACTAATATCTATTTCTTGAGGGGGATCTGGTTGTTGAGTAGAGCATCCCGTTAAAGTACTATAAACCGATAAAGCTGAAATGAAAAAAGTTAATCTTTTTTTCATTATAAACGCCTCCTGCTTAGTTTTCTTTTATTTTTTTATTAGTTAATTTTAAAGAAGATAAGGAAAAAAACTCTGTAAAAACCGCCTAATGATAGCTTAGGAATGAGAACACGATTTTCTACATCAGTTATTTGCCTTATCTAGAATTACTATAACAGAGCTATCTTAAAATATCCTTAAATTTGTTGATGACATTCAAACCTTAAAATACCTAAAACATACCTTTAACCATGGCTATCTAACATTGTGGAATGTATTATAATGGCTTAACAAATGATAATGACAGTATCACAGGGGTGAATTAATCAGTATTTATTATGATGATGGCTTTTGTACCCATTGCCATCTCAATGATGATTTACTTCGAAACTAATATGGGATAATTATTTATAAATACAAACATTTTTTGCTTGAATGATTCCGACCATATGAAGAAAGCCTAATACGGTTTTAGGTCCTACAAATTTGAACCCTTCATTTTTTAAAGCAATTGATATGATAGTAGCAAATTGAAGCGGAGGAATTAACGAACCTGGATTCGAGTCATAATTGAGTGGTTCGTTACGAGTAAAATGCCATAAAAAATTAGAAAAACTTTGATATTTTTTTTGAATCTGAATCACCTGATTAGCATTATGAATAATGGCTCTTATTTTAGGGGCATGGCGAATAATATTTTCGTTAGCTAATAGTTCTTCAATTTTCTCTTCTTTATAAGAAGCGATTTTTTGAATATGAAAATGATCAAAAGCATTGTCTATTTCAGCTCTTTTATTAGCAATTATTTGTTCATTTAAGCCCGTTTGAAAGATTTTTAAAGAAAGGCATTTGAAAAGTTCGTTGTCATCATGAGTAGGTATTCCAAATGTAGCATCTCGATATTTTTTATATAATGCTTTTTTACATCCTGTGCAAGAGTGCATATTTATCACCTTTGTTTATTAAAATAGGAGTATGGATCTTATTTCATTATTCCCCAGTTGCCATCAATCATTTAAATCCAATACTTAGCTCTAAAAAGAAGGGGATAACTTAAAATATTTAATGAAATAAGAGTTTTAGAGGATAGTAGCGATTATTGTTAGAAGAAAAAGTTGTTATTTAGGTATTTTGTCAGAAATTTGAGAATAATAAGAGTAGTTTCATTAATTTGAAACGAAGTGTCGATATTCAAGGAGGTGTTTAATATGTCTACCTATAATCAGTCAAATCATCAAGAGGAATTTGCTGAAGAAGTTGCAAAAGGGACAGAACATATTGCACATAAAATGGCTCATGAAGTAAAAGATATTGCAGAAGATGTAGAGCATGGAGCAAAAAAAGTAGCACATGGTGTAAATGATGTGGCGAAAGACGTTGCACATGGTGCAGATAAAGCTGTTCATGCCACTGCACATGGCGTTAAAGATGTTGCAGAGGATATTGCACATGGTGCTAAAAAAGTGGCTAATGGTGCTGAAGATGTTGCAGAAGATATCGCGCATGGAATTGCTAAAGGTGCAAAAGCTGTTGCTGATGGAACTCAAAAAGTGGCTCATCAAGCAGCCGAAGGTATTGAACAGGTTGGTAAAAAAGTAGAAAATGCATCTAAAAAATTTATGGATAAAGCGAAAGAATTCGTAGATGATATTCGCCATCCAAATGATCATCTTGAGCAATAAAAAAACTAATAGGCTATCTGTACAGGGGTAACCTATTAGTTTAAATGACATCGATATTAATAAGAAAGGGGCTGTATCAAAATGACTAAAACTTCATAGTCATGGAGCTACATGCTCCTTTTTTTGGCTATTCATCGTAAAAAAATTAGGCCCTGGATTGAATTTTATGGATTGAATTTATTTTTGAGTACGATGAAAAGAAGGACGTTTCTTTCCTTCAAAATGACCGTATATTCTGATTTTTTAAGCCACTTTTTGTTTATGGAGTTGTTGCCCGCAACGATTGCTTTGGATTTTGTTATGTAATTTTTGTACATTATATCCAAAACATAGAAGCAACATTTCTACTGTGACATGAACTTTTCCACGGGTTAAAAATTTTCTGAAGCCGTAATCTTGTTTTAACACGCCAAAAGCACCTTCGACTTGAATGGAGCGATTCTTTCTTAAAATAATCCCTTCTTCACTTTGGATATTTTCAAGTGACTCTGTTCTTAGCGAAAGCATTTTTTTAGACACTTCTATTCGTTTATGGTTTCCTTCTTTCGCTTTTGTACATTTTGAACGCAAGGGACAATCTTGGCAAGTTTCACATTCATAAAGGGTGACTTCTTTTCGATATCCCGTCTGACTTTCTCTAATTTTAACTTCAATCGGTTTTAACGTTCTGCCATTTGCGCACGTATAGGTATCTGTGAGTTCATCATACGCCATGTTTTCTCGTTTCCCCAGTTGAGCTTTATATTTTCTTGTTTTTGAGGCTTCATAGTTGAGGGGCTTAATGAAAACTTTTTGATGGTTCTCCTTCAAATAAGCATAATTTTCTTCACTTTCATAACCTGCATCTGCGATCACCCGTTCAAATGTGTTAGATAATCGAGATTCCATAGATGTCAGAAAGGGAATCAAAGTCGTGACATCATTGGCCGAACTAAAGATTCCAACATGAACAATATACTCCGCTTCAACGCCAATTTGGACATTATATCCTGGTTTTAATTGACCATTTTTCATGTGATCGTCTTTCATTCTCATAAAAGTGGCATCAACATCCGTTTTTGAACAACTTGAACGATGCTCGCCAATCATTTCTTGATACGTCAAATACATTTTCTGTTTTTCAATATAATCTTCGAGTGTTTCCACTTGACGTTGTAGAACGGTTTTTCTCTTTCCTTTTCCATAAACAAATTCAATGGATTGTTCAATCACTCGTTGTTTCAAATTCATTAAACAAGATTCTAAACCATCTAAGGGTTGAGTCGAATTGAACTGATACGTTGTTAGATACATTTCGTTGATTTGTTGAAGCAGTTTTTCAATTTTTGTATGAAGTTTAGATTCATTTTTAGTGACTGATTTTAACCAAACAAAGGAATAACGATTGGCATTCGCTTCAATTTTTGTTCCATCAATAAACAGGTTTTTAAAATGAATTTCATCTAAGGCGTGAAGACACTCAATCCATTGATCAAATAAATCTTCTAGGATGCCATCGCTTAAATGATGTTTTCTAAATCGATTAATCGTATGATGGCTAGGCGCGGGATAACCGTTTAACAGCCAGATAAAATGAATATCCCGTTGACAAAGTCGCTGAATTTCTCGTGAAGAGAAAGCGCGATTCATATACGCGTAAACTAAAATCTTAAACATGATAACCGGTGGTACGACAGAATTTCTCCCTTGATCAGAGTAAGTGCTTAATAATTTTTTATAATCTAATCCCTCCAATAATTGATTAAGCAAACGTACAGGGTCATGAGGTGCAATATAAACTTGAATATCCATCGTTAAAGAGAGTTGATATCCAGCTGAATAAGTTGTATAATCTTGATGTATATTTTCTTTTTTTAGCATAAAAAAAGTATACAAAAAAGCAGTCCCGAATGGGACTGCCTTTTTTTGTAAACTGTAGTTTTTTAATTCAAAGGGCCATCTATTTTGAGACAGCCCCATTTTAATTAGTTTTTAAATTAGTAGATATAGATTGAAACAACTTAAATTTAGACGCACATATAAAAAATCCATATCCAATGAAAACGCCAATGGTATTTAAAATAATATCATCAATGTCAACACTTCGACCAATAAATAATTGAATCACTTCTACTAAACTTGTCGTCATTAATCCAACAAAAAATACATTTTTAATAGAGTTCCATTTCGTCCAAAGTAAAGGGAAAAACAATCCAATAGGAGCAAATAAAAACACATTAGCCATCAGATTTAATAAAGAAACACTGTTCCAATCATCAACTGAGGGATTTGCTCCAAATAACTGGCTACTTATGGTTTTAAAAGGAATCAAATTGACTCTTGATAAATCAATTCCTGCATAAATATCAAAATAAAATTGTCCTGTATCACTGTAAATGCCCATATACCAACGAGGAATAATCGTCTGAGAGGAAAGTCCAATCATATAAAGAACAAATGAGCCTAAAACTAATTCTTGAAGGACATCGCTCTTGTTTCCTGTTCTTCGTAAATAAATATATCTTCCAATACAATAAAAAGGAAATAAAATAAGCATATATCCTAACATTCCACTGATATAGTGTAAAATTAACCTCATAAAAACATCCCCTTTTTAGCTATATTTTACCATAATATACCTATATAACGTATATTTTATAGAGATTATAATTGATTTTCAAGTTAAAAATTAATTATCTATATAAAGCTAATCTATTTCTATAATCTTCAATATTTAAGTCTAACTGACTCGATACTGTTTGAAGGAGCATACTTTTTCCTTTCAACATTTCTTTATCATCTTTAAAATATTCTAACCATTTCATCCAATAAAGATAGTTGACTAAATATTTAGTCGAAACCCCTTTAAAGCGTAACATCCAAAGTTTTAAACGACTATGAAAAGAATTGAGACGTTGAATGTTGTAGAAGTCATCTGTTCTACGCTTCCCACTCTCAATTCTTTTATGTTCTAATCCAAAATCTTTAACAAAGTGAATATAGCTTTTATGACTATCAGTACATAAAATAGAATCACTTTCAATACGATCATTTAATACACGACTTAAATCAGAGCTTTTCATACGTCCTTTACAAATAAGCTCTGCATATATATTCCCTTGGCGGTCTAATCCTGTTAAAACACAAACTTGTTCAGAGCTAATTCCACGTTTTACAACTTCCTTGCCACGTTTACGAGAAGGACGTGGCATAACAAAATCACTTTTCACATGGTTTCCTTTAAATGATTCCGCAAAATAAGTTTCGTCCATTTCTATAACTCCATCTAAATGTCCGATTCCAATATATATACGAATAGCATCTAAAATTCGGTGACGCATATAAAAAGATGTTTTCACACATACATCAATATGTTCTGCTGCACGACGAATACTGAAGCCTAAAATCATACACTTA
>OOCW01000869.1_pt1 | contig 25349 bp, 34 predicted proteins | sample 1671201 | NCBI WGS metagenome assembly OOCW01 (sample SAMN06348132, study PRJEB24527) | human gut metagenome | biome: human gut; feature: ankylosing spondylitis patient; material: feces | host: Homo sapiens | place: China | collected 2015-10
CCTTGATATATAAAGAATTTAAAAGAAAAGTAGTGTAAAAAACTTTACACTAACAGAGGAAAATGGGAGGAAAATTTATGAGAAAATTTAAAAGAGCTTTGGCTGCAATATTAAGTTTAATGATGTGTATAGCTTTCATTCAACTACCACTTTCAGTCAAAGCTACTGAAAACACAGAAGTAAGTGTTAAAGCTTCTGAAGAGGTTTATGTAAAAATCAGGTACAATAGACCTGATGGAAATTATGATGGATGGAACCTATGGGTTTGGGAAGCAGGAAAAGATGGTCAACGTGTTGATTTTATAGGTGAAGATCAGGACGGTAAATTTGCTGTTGTAAAAACATCAAAGGATGCAGAACAATTAGGGTATATTCTTCGTAGAAGTGAACAAGGTAATGAATGGGCTGAAAATTATTTTGGAGCTGATAAATTTGTAGATTTAACTACTGGAGATACAGAAGTTATTATAAATCATAAAGATGAAGATAAGGATGTAGAATTAAAGGAAATAAATAGAGATTTTGAAAAAGTAACTTTAAATGTACATTACTATAGATTCAATAATGATTATGATGAATGGGATGTATGGGCATGGTTAGATCCAAATCATGGAGGAGAAGGACATGCATTTACTGGTGAAGATGATTTTGGAAAGACTACTTCAATAGTATATGAAAATGTAGTTAATGCAAGAGAAGATGGAATCGGTATCATCATTAGAAAACCAGACTGGTCAGCTAAGGATATTGAATTTGATAGATTTATTAACTTAGCTTATGCAAATAATAATGGTGAAATAAATGCATATTTAGTTCAAAGTAATTCGGAGATAGTTTTTACTGCTGAAGATGCAGTTAAAGATTTAGCAATAACAAGTGCTAAAATGGATTCAGTAAATGAAATTAGTTTTATTACTAATGTAAAGATGAGTAAATATTTAAATGTAGAAAATGTAACATTAAAGGAAAATGGAGAAGTAATAAAAGTTAAAAGCTTAGAAATTAATGAAAATTTAACTTCAGGTAAAATAGTAACAGAAAAAGATTTAAGCTTAACTAATGAATATACTTTAGAGATAGATGGATATCTTGGGAAAGCTGTAACATTAGGTAAAATATTTAACTCAAAAGAATTTGAAGAGTTATATCACTATAATGGAGAGTTAGGAGCTTTATATTCAAAGGATAAGACAAGCTTTGTATTATGGGCTCCAACTGCAACAAATGTAAAGTTAGCATTATTTGATGCAGGAAATAATGTAGATGCTAAAGAAGTTAAAGAAATGACTAAGGGTAAAAATGGTATTTGGACTTTAGATGTAAATGGAGATTTAAATGGAACTTACTATACTTATTTAGTAACTAATAGTGGGGTAGAAAAGGAAGTTACAGATCCATATGCAAAAGCTGTTGGAGTAAATGGTAATAGAGCAATGGTTATTGATTTAGAATCAACTAATCCAGAAGGCTGGGAAGATGATGTAAAACCTGAATTTGTAGATGCTACAGATGCAATAATTTATGAATTACACATAAGAGATTTTACAATTGATGAATCATCAGGTGCTTCTATGGAAGTTAAAGGAAAGTATAATGGTGTTTGGGAATCAGGTACTACTTTATTTGGTAATGGAGATATTAAAACTGGTGTTGATCACTTAAAAGAGCTAGGTATAACTCATTTACACTTATTACCTACATTTGACCATAGATCAATTGATGAAACAAGATTAGATGAAGCACAATTTAACTGGGGATATGATCCTCAAAACTATAATACACCAGAAGGTTCCTACTCTTCAGATCCTTATAGTGCAGAAGTTAGAGTTAAAGAATTCAAGAAAATGGTAATGGAACTTCATAGGGCAGGAATAAGAGTAGTAATGGATGTTGTTTATAATCACACAGGTGCTACAGCAGATTCTCACTTAAATTTAGCAGTTCCAGATTACTATTACAGACAAAATAGTGACGGTGGTTTTTCTAATGGATCTGGATGTGGAAATGAATTAGCCTCTGAACGTTCAATGGTTAGAAAAATGATGGTAGATTCAGTTAAATATTGGGCTGAAGAATACCATATCGATGGATTTAGATTTGATTTAATGGCACTTCATGACATAACAACAATGAAGGAAATAAGAAATACCTTAAATAAAGTAGATGAAAGTATATTAATATATGGAGAAGGTTGGACTGGTGCAGATACCCCATTATCAAGTGAAGAGCAAGCATTAAAAGTTAATACTGTTAAATATGGAGATTTACAAATAGCTGCATTTAGTGATGATATGAGAGATGCAATTAAAGGTCATGTATTTGAAGATGCTACTCCAGGATTTGTAAATGGATTTAATGGTCTTGAAGATGTTATAAAATTTGGTATAGTTGCATCAACACAAAATGATCAAGTTGAATATACTGGAGGACCAAATCAATATTCAGGTTATGGAAAAACTCCATGGGCAAATCAACCATATCAAACTATAAATTATGCATCAGCACATGATAATTTAACTTTATGGGACAAGTTACAAACTACTAACCCAGATGCAAGTGAAGAAGAACTTTTAGCTATGAATAAAATGTCTGCAGCTCTTGTATTAACTTCACAAGGTATTCCTTTCTTCCAAGCTGGAGAAGAAATAGCTAGAACAAAAGTTAATGCAGATGGAAGCTTTAATCATAATAGCTATAATGCGCCAGATAGTGTAAATAAGATTGATTGGACAAGAAAAGAAGAATATAGTAATCTATTTGAGTATTATAAGGGATTAATAACTTTAAGAAAATCTCATAAATCATTTAGAATGAATACAACTAGTGATATACAATCAGCACTTAATTTCTTAGATGTTACTGACTCAAATGTTGTTGCTTATACTTTAAATGGTGAACAAACAAATGACTCATGGGATAATATTGCAGTAATATTTAACTCTAATGAAAAATCAGTTGAAGTAGAATTACCTTCAAGTGATTGGACAATAGTAGTAAATGGTGAGAAAGCAGGAGTTGAATCATTAGGAACTGTTAATGGAAATAAAGTAGTTGTTCCTGCAAAAGCATCTTATGTTTTAGTAGATACTAATAGTTATAATAAGTCTATTAAAGATGATGAAACAGGAGAAAGTAAACCACCAGTAGATATAGAAACAAATGAAAAACCAGTTATTAATGCTAAAGATTTAGAATTAAAAGTTGGAGATAAGTTTGATGCTTTAAATGGAGTTACTGCATCTGATAAGGAAGATGGAGATTTAACTTCTAAAATTAAAGTTGTTGAAAATACTGTAGATACTAAAAAGGTCGGAAACTATAAGGTAACATATAAGGTTACAGATAGTGATAATAATGAAACAACTTTAACTATAAATGTAACTGTAAAAGCTAAAGAAATGCCAAAAACAGGAGGAAGAAATTCTTTAGTAATAGTTGCTATAGCATTAGGATTAGTTGCTTCAGGAGCATTCGTTATAAAAAGTAAGAAGAGAGAAGCTTAATATATTGTAATTACAGAAAAAGTGGTAGAGAATAAAAATTCATCTACCACTTTTTTTAAAGTTTATGTACATTTATAGCCATAGGCCCTTTTTGTCCATCAGCTATAGAAAATGATACACTTTCACCTTCATGTAAAGTATTATCAGGACCATTTTCTTTTAATTGAGAATGGTGAACAAATATATCATTTCCATCATTCGCGGAAATAAAACCATAGCCTTTCTCTACATTAAACCATTTTACTGTACCAGTATAACTTGACATAAAAAAATCTCCTTAATACTTAACTAATCTATATTAGTTTCTACAAAAAAGTAAAGTTTATACCTTGGAGTTTATTTTATCTATTTCTTCTTTATCCCAAATAAAAAGTTGATCTTTATTATTTAAAGCTGAGAATAATTTGTCTTTCAAGTTAGGGAAAGTTCCATTAAGATTTTTAATTAACATCTTAACATCTTGCCTTTTAGTATGCCCATCAGCAGGACAAGGATTTTTTATTATAGGATAATTATAATCTTTAACAGCTTTTTTTATCATATATTCATCGATATAAACCATAGGTCTTATTATAGTTAAATCATATTTTTCCATATAAGACTTTGGAGAGAAACAGTTAACTCTACCTTCATAAAACATAGCCATAACAAATGTTTCCACAGCATCATCTTTATGATGACCTAAAGCAACTTTTGTGCAGCCTAATTTTTGCGCAGCATCATTTAATGCACCACGTCTTAGTTTTGCACAAAGAGAGCATGGATTTTTTTCATTTCTTATATCAAATACTATTTTGGCAATGTCAGTTTGTATTTCATAAAATGGAACATCTATTTCTTTACATAATTTATGAAGAGGTCCATTATCAACATCACCAGGGTTTAAAGTTATTGCTATAAGTTCAAACTTTACTGGAGAAAATTTTTGAAAGTTTTTTAATATGTGAAGTAGTGTAACACTATCCTTTCCTCCAGATAATCCAACAGCTATTTTATCATTTTCTTCTATCATATCAAAATCATTTATAGCTTGACGAGTTTTGCTAAGTAATTTTTGCATCATATGTTTTGACCTCCGAAATTTAATACTTAGATATTTTAACAAAGCATTAGTTTTTATACAAATAGAAATTAGAATTTAAATTAATATTTATAAATATCCTGAGCAAGCAATGTTAGTTTTTCTAAATTTAAAATTTTAATTGTATTTTTATTTTTTTCTATAATTTTTAAATCAGAAAGGTTTTTAATAACTCTATTTAAATGACGATAACTAGAACCTAAAAGTTCAGCTAAATTATTAATGCCATCAATATCAACAAATATTTCTCCAGAAGTATTTGTTGGCAATGATGAAACTAAATAGCTTGCAAAGCGGTTTTCAATTGGTGAAAGTATATTAATGCTCATATAACTTGAGTTTCTTCTAAGTTTTTTTTGAAGAGATGATATTATAAATTTTAAGAATACTGGATCATTATATCCATATTCCTTTATCTTATTTAATGGTAATGCTAAGCACACGCAAGGTTCTAAAGATTGAACATTACAATCAGCATATGGATTTTCTATAAACTCAATATCACCAATTACTGATAGTGGGGTATTAAAGCAAAGAAGTAATGATTTTCCGCTAGAAAGTAAGGTTGTTACTTTATATTTTCCCTCTACTAAAAAATACAGATAGAATAATTTTTCATTTAATGAACAAAGATATTCATTTTTATTGAATGTATGTATTTCTAGGGAATTTAATAAATTTTTATTTAAGTAAGAATGTAAAGAATATTTATTAATATAATAAATAAGCATGTCTTTATTAATAAGTTTTTTCATAAGTTCTCCTTTAAATATGGGTAAAGTTAATTAATATATATTAAATTAGTAAAGTTGTATAAAAAGAGTATACTATTAAAACTAAAATAGGACAAATGTCCTATTTTATTATTGTATCTATTTGATAATATGTTTCTAGAACTTTAACGGGAGGAATTTAAAATGTATAATATTTTAGCATTATTAATAGGGGCACTTATTTCTATTATGATATCTTTTAATAGTGGATTAGAAGGTTATGTTGGTAGTACATATTCTGTAGTGATTATCCATGCAGTAGGGCTTATTGCTATACTTATAGTTGCTACAATTAAGAAAGAAAAGATAGTAATAAAGGAAGCTGTACCATTTTATTTATTTTTAGGTGGGATTTTTGGGGTTATGCTTACTTTAGTTAATGTAATTACAATAGGTAGCATAGGTGTTGCATTAACAACAGCATTAGCTGTATTTGGACAATTAGTATTTTCATCCTTAGTAGATCATTTTGGATTATTTGGTTTAACTAAATATGAATTTAATCCTAAAAAACTTGTAGGACTTTTTATAGTTTTAGTTGGATTAGTTATTATGACAATGGCATAAAGGGAGGATTATAGAATGTTAATGATTTTATTAGCTATATTAGGGGGAGTATTAACTACTTTATCAATGATAGTAAGCTCAACACTTGCAAAGAAAATAGGTTTAATTCAAAGTACAATAATTCATTATATAGGTGGACTTATAGGTGGAGTATTTATTTTAATTGGAATGGGTAGTTCATCAGCACCATCAATTATAGATATGAGCAAAATGCCGTTATATATTTTCTTAGGTGGAGTTATGGGAGTAATGGTAGTATATGCATCTAATGTAGTAATTCCTAAAATACCGGTAGTATATAGTACATTATTAATGTTTTCAGGACAAATGTTATGTGCAATTATTATAGATGCAATTGTAATGGGGGATTTTTCTTGGCAAAAGCTTTTAGGAGCAATAATAGTTGTATTAGGTATTTTTTATAACTCTAAGGTAGATGAAAAAGAAGCAAATAAATTAGAAAAAGAAAAAATCAAAAAAGCTAGTTAATAGTATAAATGATAATAGGATGTATCAAAATTTAATATGAATATTATAACTAAAATTATGAAATAATTTGTTAGTACTATTCATATAACTATTTTGATACATCTATTTTTGTATAACAATAAGTATAATATTAACATAATTCCTAATTTATTGTATAATTAGGATGAAATACAATATTAAGAGGTAAAAATGGTTATAAATAATTACAATAATAAAAAATATATTGAAATTACTAATGATGAAATTATATTTTGTTTTAGTATGTTTAATTCCAAATTACTCTATTTTTCTTTATGATTATAATAATAAATATATTACATTAGAATCTGTAAATAGAAATAAGAAAAAAGAATTTCATATAAATAGAGATAAATTCAAATTTAAGTATAATGTAGACATGTATTCTTATGAATTTGAGGGGAATAAGGTAAAAAAGGTAGTATTTCCTAGTAATATTATATATCCAATTAATTATAAAGAAAAATTAGCAGAGCTTAATGAAAACACTATGTATTCTTGTATAAAGTAGATATAAAAGAAAATAAAGAAATATAAAGTAAAAAATTACAATGAAAAAATGTATATTTTTTATGTTTATTTAATATTACATTTAGTCTATAATGTTTAATAAGTAAGAGGTTTTTATGAAATATATATAATAGGAGGATTATTAAAGTGGGCATATTAGATAAATATGATGAATCTATAAAATTAACATATAATTATACATATAGAATGTTAACACATTTAAAAAATATTAAGGTTAATTATGAAAAATTAGAAGATCCAGATGAAGTTACAATAGAAGTTTATAGAGATTCTATAATAAAAAAATATGAAACTTTAGAGGATTTATGTTGGAAGCTTTTATCTAAAATATTTAAAGCATCTGGTTTAGAAATTAATAATCCTAGGGGATGTTATAAACAAGCATTTAAAGAAGGATTAATTCACGATATCGATGTGTGGAATAATATATTATTATCAAGAAATTCAACATCACATATTTATGATGAAAATGATTATGAAAAAATAAAAAACAAAATTTTAGAAGAATATATAGATGCAATAGAAACTTTATTAGATAATATTCAAAAAAGAGTAGATGAATAATATGTATGGAATAAATGAAAGAGTTTATAGGAATTTAATTAATTATTTTAAGTGCAATATTGATGTTAAAACTGTCATTTTATTTGGATCAAGGGCAAAGAAAAACGAAAAATATAATTCAGATATAGATTTATGTATTGAGTGTTCACAAAATCGTAGAGGAACTATAGAGTATGAAATAGATGAAATTATAGGGATTTATTCTTGTGATATATTATTCTTAGATTCATTGAATGATGAAATAAAAAAGCAAATAGATAGAGATGGAATTATAATATATAAGAAAGAAATGTGAAGTAGATAGTTTGTTGTTATACTACTTCACATTTTTATTATTGAACAAGGATACTATAAAATAATCATCGTATATAATAATGCAAAAGAGGTAATTATAAAAAGCAAAATCATTATTCCTATAGGTTTAGCTACTATTAATCTCTTAACTTATTTATAGGTTTATTTTTTATATAAAATCTAATTCTAAATATTACCCAAGTTATAGTAAATAAAATTGATGAAAAGATAAATGAAATACCTATCATAGTTTCTGTCCCCTTTTTAATTTGAAACATGAATTTATCTAATGTTAATTAGAGAAAGTAGAAGATACATTTCTAAACTTATAAACATTATTAATTATAGAAATAGAAAGTACATTTATAACTAATTGGCTTCCACCATAGCTTATAAAAGGCATATTTATATTTAAAATAGGAGAAAGCGAAAAGTTAGCTAAAATATTTAATATAAATTGAATTGCAAATAAAGAGCAAAGGCCACTTACTAAAAGTTTTCCATAAGTATTTTTAGTATTACTAGAAATAAAGCCAATTCTTATAATAAATGATAAGACTAAGGCAATAACAATTATTCCAACAATCCATCCAAAGCAGTAAATTATTGAAGTTAGTGCAAATTCCATATTAGCATCTGGAAGAGTTGAAGTATTAACAGTGAAGCCAGTACCAAATAATCCTGCAGAATTTCTTAATATATTTAGTTGATTATAAATCTAACCAGTATTATCTATATCTTTTGATGGATTTAAAAATATAAAAAATCTTTCTATTCTATAGGCTGTCCTAAAGATAGATAATAATAATATAGAGCCTAATGAAACAGAAATAATAATTAAATATTTCAGTTTAAAGCCAGATATATGCATAATTGTAAAGGCTGCAATTAAGTATATTATTATTGTAGATAATGATGGTAAAGATATAAATAGTATTACAGGAATTAAGACTAAAGTAAGACCTTTAAATAATGATTTTTTATCATTCCAGTGATAATTATCAAAAATTCCAGAAAGAGAAACTATTAATAATATAGGAGTAACTGCTAAAGTATCAATAGAAAAAGCACCTATTGTTAGCCAGCGCTTCATACCATGTACAGGTAGAGAAAAGGTCAATGTAAGTAAAATTAAAGAAATACTAATTATATAAAGTGTAAGAGAATATTTTTTTAAACTTCTATAATCTAATTTTATAATGCATAATGACAATACAATAGAAATTCCTAAAAACACTAATAGCTTACTAATATAATTTATATAATAACCGTCATTAAAATTATTTAATTGAAGGAATGCTGTAGTTAAAAATCCAAAAAATATTAAGGAAATTGTCATTATTAAAAGAATCCAATCAGAGTTTGATTTATGAGCTTTATTCAGGTCATGGCCAATAACTTCTGCATTACCCATCTGCATTAATGCTTTATCTGTTGCAATATCTAAAGACATACCTATTTCTAAATAATCTTCAATAATATCATTAATATGACCTAATAATTCTTCTTTAATTTCTGGATGAACTTTTTTATTTTTTATTAAACTACAAACTTTATTTATATATTCATTAACTTTATTATTTTCTATTTTAGACATAAATTCGCCTCCCATAAAACATTATTTACAGTTTCACTAAATAGCTTCCATTCAGATTCTTTCTCAAGAAGAAGTTTTTTGCCACTAGTTGTTATTTTGTAATACTTTCTTTTTCTACTACCAGTAGAATCATCCCAATATGATTCAATATAATTTGCACTTTCTAAGTTATGAAGTATTGGGTAGAGAGTACCTTCTTTAAAGGAAAATATACCTTTAGAGCGTAGGTCTATTTCTTTAATCATTTCATAACCATACATATCTTTACGATTAAGAATACTTAGTATCAGCACTGTTGTGCTACCTTTTAATAGTTCTTTATTAATTTTCATGAAATCACCACCATACATTGTAATTCGATACATCGTATATCTATGTATAATTATATTATTAGATTTTTAGAAAGTAAATATAATATGTAATATTTTACTAAAAAATAAATTAATAAATCCTAAGGGATTGAAAAGTTAGGCTATAAGGTATAAGATATAAGTGATAACAAATAATAATAAATGATAATAAATGATAACAAAGTGGTAATAAAGTGATATAGAGAAGAGGTTATTTATTTATGTTTATGGAAGAAAGATTAAATGAAATATTAGAGATTATAAAGGAAGAAAAAAAGGTATTAGTTAAGGAATTAAGCGAAAAGTTTAATGTTTCTGAAAGTATGATTCGTAAGGATCTACAAAGACTTGAAAAAGAAGGTAAGGTAAAGAGGACTTATGGAGGAGCAATATTAGAAAGAGAATCATCATATGATGAGAAAACTAACTCTAGGTTTTTTGTAGACTTAGAATCAAAATCATATCTAGGAAAGTTAGTTGTGGATATTATTGAAGATAATGATGTTATTTTTTTAGATATTTCAACCACAAATCATGCTATTGCTATGATGTTAAGTGATACAAAGAAAAATTTAACAGTAATAACAAACATGAATAGAATTGCAATGGAGTTTGATAGAGCACCTAATGTTCATGTAATATTAATTGGTGGACATTATAATAAAAGATTAGGGGGAACTGTGGGAAGTGCAGCAGTAGAACAAATAAAGAGTTTTAAAATTACTAAGGCATTTATTGGAGCTGGTGGAATTAATGTAGAAGATAATTTTATTAGTAATTTTAATTATGATGAAGCAGCTGTCAAAAAAGAGATTTTAAGATGTAGCAAAAGAAGATATATAGTAGCAAATTATGAAAAGTTATATAAAGATGGAGCTTATAAGTTTGCAACTTTAGATGATATAGATTATATAGTAACTGAAAAAGAACCAGAAGAAAGCATTAAAGAAATTTTAAACCAAAAAGAAGTAAAGGTAATATGTTAATAAGCAAATTAAGGAGTAAAAGATATGATTAAATTAATAGCAACAGATATGGATGGAACATTATTAAATTCAAGCAATGAAATACAAGAGGGGTTTTATGAAGTATTCAATGAGCTTCAGGAAAAAGAAATAATATTTGCAGCTGCAAGTGGAAGACAATACTATAACCTTTTAGAAAGGTTTAAAGGTATTGAAGAGAAGATGATGTTTATAGCTGAAAATGGAACATTTGTTGTTTATAAGGGAAAGGAACTTGTAGTTAATTCTTTAGATATAAATCTTGCAAGAGAGCTTATTAAAGTAGGTAGAAATATAAAAAATTCTTATGTAATACTTTGTGGGAAAAAAGCTGCATATATAGAAAGTTCTGATAAAAGATTAATCGAGCAGACAGAAAAATATTATGCAAGATATGAAATAGTATCAGATTTAACTAAAATAGAAGATGATATATTAAAGGTTACAATTTGTGATTTTGCAGGATCAGAAAATAATAGTAATAAATATTACGAGGATTATAGAGACAAAGCTCAAATTGCAGTATCAGGTGAAATTTGGCTTGATATAACTGCAAAGGGAATAAATAAAGGTGTTGCAATAGAAGAAGTTCAAGAGCTATTAAATATAAAGCATGAAGAAACCATGGTATTTGGTGATTATTTAAATGATTTAGAAATGATGAGTAGTGCTTATCATAGTTATGCTATGGAAAATGCTCATGATGACTTGAAAAAGGTAGCAAGATTTAGAGCTAAGAGCAATGATGAAAGTGGAGTTGTACATGCTATAAAAGCAATGTTAAATAATTAGAGTATATATAGGTAATAGAAAAAAGCATGTTTTAAATTAGAAGTTATTTTAATTTAAGACATGCTTTATTTTATACTAAAGAATCATATATTTATTCACAATTAAATCTGCTAGGCTTTGCGTTATCTTGTACATCCATTAGAGCTTCACCAAATCTTTGATAGTGAACAACTTCTCTTTCTCTCAAGAAACCTAAAATCTTTTTAATTTCTGCATCATCTGTTAAATTCATTAGCCATTCATAAGTTGCTCTAGCTTTTTGTTCAGCAGCCATATCTTCATGTATATCAGCAATGACATCACCTTTTGCTTGGATATAAGTTGCAGTCCATGGGTTACCTGTTGCATCTGTATAGAATAATGCTTTACCGTGATCAGCATAGTGTCCAGCCAATCCAGCAGCCTTTATTTGTTCAATAGATGCATTTTCCATTAGTTGATAAACCATTGTTCCAAGCATTTCAACGTGTCCCATTTCTTCAGTTCCTATATCTGTTAATAATCCTTTTGATTTATTTGTTGGCATTGTATATCTTTGATTTAAATATCTAAGTGCAGCGCCTAATTCTCCATCAGGACCGCCATATTGTGTTATTATTAGTTTTGCCATATTTAAATCACAAGATTTTAAATTTATAGGATATTCTAAAGTTTTAACATAATACCACATAAACTAATCCTCCCTGTTACTTTCGTTTTCCCAAGGCCAAGGAGTATCAATCCAAGCATCAGGATTTTGAATATAAGCTGAACCAAAGTTAGTTAAAGGACCATATGATTGTTCATAGTCCCACATTAACTTTCTTAGTTTGGAAGAAATCAATTTATAATCATCAATTGCATCTTTACAGTTAGGAAAGTTATCTAAATATAAATTTAAGTCTATTGCAAAAAATTGTAATTTTCTAATTGCATCTAAACATTCATGTTGATTCATTTTTTGACCTCCTCAGAATACTTAACAGCACAATAAGGACTATAAATATCCTTAAATATTGTTCCAGCATGGAATGCAGAATTTATATCAAATAAATTTTGATAAGGTTGTAGAGCAATACATGCCTTTGCATAAGTTTTAGGGTCAAAAACTTTATAAGATTCATAACAGTTCTTTTTTGTGTTAGAACAAGCAATGTTACATGATAATTCAGATGGATTGTTTACGCAATCATTGCAGTCTATACAGTCATCCATTCTTTTATAGTACATAATAGTATATCCCTTCGTTAAATTCTCTATGATAATACTTTATGTAGAAAATTAGAAAAAGTGATAAAATATTGACCTATAAAATTTTACTTTCTTTATGCCCACAATATTCACATTTAAAATAAACTTTACCATGAACGTTATTATCATATCCATATTCATACTCATTCATTTCTTCACCACAGACAGGGCATACTAAAGTAATAGCATTATTTTTTTTTGAAGACATAAGATTTTCATCTCCTTATAATAAATATTTTAAAATTAATATTTATTATGAAACAATATGTCAAATTTAGCAATAATGAAATTATATATTATAAAAACACCATAGTTTGCATAAAAATATAAGAATGTATATTATGAAATAATATAAAATATAACTAATTATAGTATACAAAAGAAAAGAGGCAAGGTATGAAATGGAGTTAAAGTTAGATATTTTCCAAACCATGGCTTTAGTAACAGTTGTATTTTATTTAGGAACATATCTTAGAAAAAAAGTTAAATTTTTATCTAAGTACTGTATACCAGCACCAGTAATTGGTGGACTTTTATTTGCTTTAGTTATATTATTTTTAAAGTTAACCGATTTAGTAACTATAGCCTTGGACACAACATTACAAAATTTATTTATGACTACATTTTTTGCAAGTGTAGGTTTTACAGCAAGTTTTAAAATATTAAAAAATGGTGGAATAAAAGTAGCTATGTTCTTAGGTATAGCTATACTTTTAATTATTTCACAGAATGTAGTAGGAGCAACACTAGCAAAATTATTTAATTTAGAGCCTTTATTAGGATTATGTACTGGTTCTATTTCTATGATTGGAGGACATGGAACGGCAGGTTCTTTTGGCCCACTTTTAGAGGAGTTAGGTATTAATGGTGCAACAACAGTTTCCTTTGCGGCAGCAACATTTGGATTAGTTATGGGAAGTTTTATAGGTGGATTTGTAGCTAAAAATCTAATAGAGAATTATAAACTTAAAACACCTAAGGAATCAAAAGATAATTCTATTCCTCTTAGTGATTTTCATGAGGATAATCAAGCTGTACTTTGTCATCATAAGCTTATGAAAGCTTCAGCCTATCTTTTCTTTGCAATGGGAGTAGGATCGATTATATCTAAGTTTATTCAAGATACAGGATTAACATTTCCATCATATATAGGAGCCATGATTGCAGCTGCTATAATAAGAAATGTTTGTGATATAAGAAAGCAAGAAATTGAAGAAAAAGAAATAGAAGTAATAGGAAATATTAGTTTAAGTTATTTCTTATGTATAGCATTAATGGGATTAAGGCTTTGGGAGTTATTTGATTTAGCATTACCACTTGTTGTTATGTTACTTGCTCAATCAGTACTTATGGTCATATTTGCATATTTTATTACTTTTAGAGTTATGGGGAAAGATTACGATGCTGCAGTTTTTGCATCTGCAAGTTGTGGATTTGGAATGGGAGCAACTCCAAATGCAGTTGCAAATATGGATGCACTTTCAGCTAAATTTGGATTTGCACCAACACCGTATTTTGTAGTACCTATTGTAGGAGCACTTTTTGTAGATTTTGTTAATTCAGCTGTTATTACTTTATTCATAAACATATTAAGATAATCATTATAAATTAAGAGAAAAGTATAGTGTTAAATAGTTATTATCACTATACTTTTTTTTATAAATAGCGAATATTGTTTAATTGTTTATAAATTGGACAAAATAGGATATAATAATACCTAATATAACTTTAATGGAACTTTATAAATAAAAAATAATTTATATAAAAGGAGATAAAAACATGCAAGCATATGAAAGATTAGTAAAATACGCAAAAATATATACAACATCTGACCCAAAATCAGAAACTACACCATCAACTCAAAGACAATTTGATTTAGCTAATATATTAGTTGAAGAGATGAAAGAAATTGGGATTCAAGATGTTAAGGTAGATGAAAATTGTTATGTTTATGGAGTTATTCCAGCAACTAAGGGATATGAAGATAAACCTAGCATTGGATTTATAGCACATATGGATACTGCACCAGCAGCACCAGGAGAAAATGTTAACCCTCAAATAGTAGAAAATTATAATGGGGAAGATTTAACATTATTAAATGGAACAGTTCTTTCAGTAGAAAAATTTCCACATTTAAAGAACTTAAAAGGAAGAACTTTAATTACAACAGATGGAACTACTCTTTTAGGTGCTGATGATAAGGCTGGTATTGCTGAAATAATGACAGCTTGTGAAAGAATAATAAAGGAAAATATACCTCATGGAAAGATATGTATAGGATTTACTCCTGATGAGGAAATTGGTAGAGGTGCTAGTAAGTTTGATGTTAAAAATTTTGGAGCTCAATTTGCATATACAATGGATGGTGGAGTAGAAGGAGAAATTTCTTATGAAAATTTTAATGCTTCAGCAGCAACAGTTGAAATTCATGGTGTTTCTGTTCATCCAGGTTCTGCAAAAAATACAATGATTAATGCAACAAATGTAGGTATTGAGTTTGATAGAATGTTACCTCAAGGTGAAAAACCAGAACACACAGAAGGATATGAAGGTTTTTATTATCTAGAAAGCTTTAAAGGAAATACTGATAATGCAATATTATCATATATATTAAGAGATCATGATTCATGTAAGCTTGAGTCTAAGAAATCTACTTTACAATTAGTTGAAAAGTTATTAAATGAAAAGTATGGAGAAGGTACAGTAAAATTAACAATTACAGATCAATATAAGAATATGGCTGAGCATGTTAAACCTTGTATGCATTTAATTGATAATGCCAAAGCTGCAATGAAAATTTTAAATGTTACACCTGTTATTGAACCAATTAGAGGTGGTACTGATGGAGCTACTTTAAGTTATATGGGATTACCTTGTCCTAACTTAGGAACAGGTGGATACGCATTCCATGGAGAGTATGAGCATATTACTGTAGAAGGTATGGAAATTGCTACAAATATAATAATTGAAATATTGAAGAAATATGCTGAATAAATTGGTATATTAAAGTATTATTTTTAGCAGAGTAAATAATTACTCTGCTTATTTTTATGTTAAAATTTATAGTGGGGGTATGAATTTTATGAAAAGAGTTATTGTTATAGGTTGTGGAGGAGCAGGAAAATCAACTTTTTCCCGTAATCTCTCTGATAAATTAGATATACCGGTATATCATTTAGATAAACTTTTCTGGAATAGAGGATGGATTTCGACACCGCAAGATGAGTTTGATAATAAAATTCAGGAATTAGCAAATAGAGATAAATGGATAATTGATGGAAATTATATTAGAACCTTTGATATGAGAGCAGAAAGAGCAGATACAATAATTTTTATTAATATGCCAACATATGTATGTTTTTATAGGGTTATTAAGCGTAGGGTAATGTATAAAGATAAAAGCAGACCAGATATGGCTGAAGGCTGTCCAGAAGGTATAGATTTTGAATTCTTTAAATGGGTACTTACTTATAATAAAAAAATTAGACCAAGAATATTAGAAAAATTAAAGAAATATAATGATAAAACTGTGATAATTCTCAATAGTGAAAAGGAAGTTAAAGATTTTATTGAGAAATCAGTATGAAATATATTTTAAGTGTTTTATGTTTTATAATTACAAGAGATAATTAAATTTGTCGGCTTTTTTTATTTTCAATTAAAATATTTAGATATTATAGAAAATAGGCTTTGAGTTATGATATCATCAAAGGTATGGATAAGAATTGAGATTATTTATGATATTGATAAATAATATAAAACTACTTACATATTAGGAAGAAACATTGGTGAGGTGCAAGAATGATTAACTTTGATTATAGAGGATTAACCGGAGAAGTAATTACTAAAGAAGATTTTGAATATGAAGAAGAGAGAAAAGCTTGGAATAGGGCTATAGAAAAATATCCATTAGTAATTGTATATTGCAAAACTGAAGAGGATATCAGAAATGCAATAATATTTGCTAAAACTAATTCGCTTTCAATAAGAATAAGAAGTGGACGTCATCATTATGAAGGATATTCTACAGGAAATGATATAGTAGTTATTGATGTTAGTAAAATGAATAAAGTTTATATAGATGAACAAAATGAAATAGTAAAAGTTCAAGGTGGAACTCGAAACAGAGAACTTTATGAAGCAACAGGAAAAAAAGGATATCCATTTCCAGGAGGAGGTTGTCCGACCGTTGGAGTAGTAGCCTTCACTTTAGGTGGGGGATGGGGATATTCATCCAGACTTTTAGGGTTAGGTTGTGACAGATTAGTAGAAGCTGAATTGATAGATAGTAATGGAAACTTAATAGTTTGTAATGAAGATGTAAATGAAGATTTATTTTGGGCTTTAAGGGGCTGTGGTGGAGGAAACTTTGGTGTAGTTACCTCTATGACTTTTAATTTACCACCTAAAATAGATATGGCAACATTGGTTAATATTGATTTTACTAATATTGACTTTGAAGAAAATATTAATCTTATAGAAGCTTGGCAAGAAAAATATAAAGTTTTAGATAAAAGGGCTAATTTTAAAATGGCTATTTATAACTCAACTGAAAAGGGTAGGGGAGTAAAAATAGTTGGATTAGTTTATGGAGATAAAAAGTTAGCTAATGAGATTTTAAAACCTATAAAAGATATTGTTAGTTCAGGAAGTTATAGTTTAGAGTATATGACTGTTCTAGAAGCTAATAGAATAATACAAGATAGTCACCCAGAATATGAAAAGTATAAGAGTTCGGGAAATTTTGTATATAGAGATTATACTAGAGAAGAAATTATAGAGCTTTTAAATATAATAGAAGAAAGAGCTGAGGGAGCTGTTTATACTGCAATTACATTTTATGGTCTAGGTGGAGTTATAAAGGATGTTAAGAGGGATAGTACAGCATTTTATCATAGAGATGCAAGATTTATATTAGGCTTCCAGTCAGTATGGGAAGATGCTAAATATGCACAAATAAATAGAAGATGGTTAGTAGAAAATTTAAAGTACATAAAGTCTATAACAAAAGGATCCTTTGTTAATTTTCCATGTGCAGAAATAGATAATTATGAAGAAGAGTATTATGGAGAAAATTCAAAATTATTAAAGAGAATAAAAGAAAAATATGATAAAGATGATTTCTTTAATTTTGAACAAGATATTAGAATTGAAAAGAGATTATGGTATAATATTTTAGTTGAGTAGGTGGATTTGTTTTTTTATAGACAAGTTATATTTCTTAATTAACATAAGATAAAAGTTAAAAATATGTATTAGAAAAGTAGGCTATTTTTAAATAGCCTACTTCATTTTTATAAATTTTATTTTGTTATTTTATTACATATATTGGTAATAGTAACTAACAATCAGAATCATCTTCGTCTACTGTAGGTGATGCTATTAAAGTTGCAAAAACATATTCATGACGATGACCATCTCTAACAGTAGTATAACCTTCTACAAAATGGACATGTTTTCCATCTCCAACATCTATTGCAGGTCCAGTAGTATCACAAATTTCATGATGATGATCTAGAAAATCTGTATTAGTGGCTAATTTGTGAACATGAGAATTACCTCTTCTTATAGCTTCTCCTGTAACTCCAGCGAAACGATGGTTGTGTCTGTCTTCATCTTCCTCTGCAAACATTGTTGAACCTTGGTATTCATGAACGTGAGTTTGTTGCCTCTTGTTTCTAGATTTATTAGAATTTTCATAATCATATTGATTATTATTACAGTTAGATATCATAATAATATTACTCCTCATTTGTTTTTATAGTATATACTATGAATTTCAGAGAAAGTTGACATAGTTTTTTTATTATTAATTTAAAATTTTTTTCCAATTAGCAAGGAATTCAATAATGCTTTCTAAATCAGGGCTTTTAGAATTTCTTACATAATATCCAGAGGTTGCTGTTCCAAGGACTAATGAAAGTTGTACAGAAAGGCCAAGTACTTGTCCAAAACAAAAGCCTGCATTAAAGTTATCGCCAGCTCCTGTAGTCAATTTAGGGTTTGGTTCATATGGACCCAATGTATGATAAAGTTTGCTATCACATACTGCATAAGCTTCTTTAATAGGATGAACAACTAAACAATAAATATCTAATTTTTTTGCTATTGATTTAACTAAAATATCTAAGGTTAGTTTATTAGATGGTGATGAAATATCTAAAATTTCACCAATTTCATAAGCTTCTTTCTCATTAAGGCCTAGAATTACTTTAAATTTACTAGAGAATTTTTTTATTACAGAAAGAGCTTCTAATATATCATTTTTTAATCTATTTTCAGGGTCAGCTAAATCAAAGAATATATATTTATCACAATTATCATTTAGATTAGGTATAATTTCTTCTATTAAACCATTCCAAATTTCAGTCATATAAGGAAGCATTGTCCAGTTTTCTAATCCTACTAACTTTGCATCAGAGAAAAGTGAAATAAGTTTTTTTACTCCAATTTTTTCTTTGATTTTATTCCAATTAACATCTTTTAGACATTCGCGTTTTCCAATCATAAGTTTTCCGTCTAAAAATTCAACAGCGTCTGTAAGACCAGGATTTGATATATTTATAATTGTAGATTTTTTACTCATTTCATTAAAGACAGGATTAATGGAATCTTCTCCAACAGCACCTATGTAGGTTACATCTAAATTATAATTTGATAATGCATTACTCATAATTGGACCATTACCACCAAGTTTATTTTGTATTGGAATAAATTCAATATTAGCACTTAAACCAGCTGCTTTAGAAATGAATTCACCGAACTCTTTAAGAGTTTCCATTCTTACATAATTATTGGCATCAGTTCTAGTTTTAACAACATGAAGAATTTGATCAACAAATCCATCAAATCCCATTACAGCTTTAATACTTGTATTTTGATATTTTCTTAAAAAATTTATTAAATAATTAATATCATTTATTAAATTTTCTTTCATTATAATATCCTCCTATATTATATATTTAAAAAGTTTAAACAATTTCATAATATATATACGGTTAATTTATATTAAATATGTCAGTATTTTTTATAATTAATAAGTGATATAATAGAAATTAAATATTTTTGTAATATATGATGATAATGATATTAACAAATGATAAATGAAGAGTTATTTTTAGTTGAGGAATGATATATAAATGCAAGAAAGAATAGACTATAAAAATTTTAATTTTCAATTAGCAAGAGAAGTATTGGGGGGAAAAAATATAGTATTTACAGGAAGGGGATTTTTAGTCAGAGGAGAGTTAATGCGACTAGCAAGACAAGCAGGAGCTAACGTAGATAGTGTAGTAACTAAAAAGTGTGATATTTTAATTGTTGGTGAAAAACCTGGAAGCAAGTTAAGAAAAGCAAAAGTTTTGGGATGTGATATAATTACAATTTCTGACTTCAGGGATATATTGCAAGGGAAAGTTAAAAAAGATGAAATTGAAATAGATGATTCATTGAATATAGACTTAGGCAATGAAGAAAGAGAAATACTGAATATTTTAAGAAAAAATATTACATTACTTATAGATAATGATGCAGCTAGAGAAAGAGTAATTAGAAATATAAAATTAAATGGAGGAAGTATAGTAAATAATATAGATGAAAATACAGATATATTAGTTTATCAGCCAAGTTCAGAAGTTAATGAAATATTAGACATGGCAAGAAGATTAAATATAGAAGTATTAACTTTAGGTGAATTTAATAGGCGACTTATTATGAATAGATAAGTTTATTATATATTTATATAAAAGCAATTAGGAGGGGTATTATGAATAAAATGAGAGATGGACACGTTCATAGTCATTATTGTCCTCATGGAAGTAATGATGGATTTGAAAAGTATTTAGAAAAAGCTATTAATATGGGAATTAAAGAAATAACATTTACAGAGCATATGACAATGCCTGAAGATATAGTAATAGAAGGTATGGGCGATGATTTTTTAGAGACTGTTTCTCCTAGTATTGAAAATATTGAAAAATATATTAAAGAAGCAAAATATTATAAAGATAAATATAAAGATAAAATCAAGATAAATATAGGTTTAGAAGTAGATTATTTGGATGGATATGAAGAGTTTACTACAAAAATGCTCGATAAGTATGGAGAATTTTTAGATGATGCAATTTTATCAACCCATATTGGTATTTATGATGGTAAGTATTATTGTTTTGATTGTATAGAATCTTTTGAAGCACTATTAAAAAGGGTGGGAACTCTAGAAAAAATATATAGTTTATATTATAATACAGTATTGAAATCAATAAAAAGTAATTTAGGAAAATTTAAGCCTAAAAGGATAGGCCATCCAACTCTTATTAGGATATTTAATAAAAAGTATCCAATTGATTATTCTAATAAAAAGTTATTTCAAGAAATTATAGATGAAATAAATGAAAGAAATTATGAAATTGATTATAATACAGCAGGTTTAAGAAAAGAGTTTTGTGGAGAGACATATCCTAGTGGAGAATTTTACGAAATAGCAATAAAGAATAATGTAAAAATGGTTTACGGTTCAGATTCACATTTTGCAAAGGATGTAGGTTTCAATTTTAAATAAGAAGATAGACAGCTTGGAGGAAGATTATGAGAAGTATAAGGTTGAGAAAAATATTAGCATGTATAGTAATATCTTGTGTTGCATTTGGAGCAGTAGGATGTGCAGATAAAAATACAGATCCGGAGAATAATTCTAATATTGTATCAGAAAATTTAGATAATCAACAATCTAATGATAATCAAGAAGAAGATATTGTAGATAATCAAGAATCAATAAAAACTATAGAATTGTTATTGTATTCAAAGGATGTAAATACAGATGAACAAGTAATTGTAGGAGAAGTTGAAGTAAATGAAGATTTATCATTAGAAGAAAAGATAGAAAAATTATCAAAGGAATTAAGTGAAAAAGTTTTTGATAATTTACCAATTGAATTTGTTAAAATTAATGATATAGAAGGAAAGAAAATAGCTTTATTTAATTTAGACGAATTAGGTAATAATGCTAAAGATATTACTTTTGATAAATATGAAGGAATAAATTGGATTAATAATTATTTCGCTGGTTCTGCAGGAGGAAGTGTAACTGAATATACGTTGATAACAACATTATTACAAAAAAATTATACTGGTGAGTGGATAGATGGTATAGAATTTACTTATAAAAATTCTAAAATAGAATTTGATCATGTTCCAGCTCTTGGAGAAATTACTTATAGATAATAATAGATTAAAAAATTATATAAGTTATATATAGTAGGTATGTCAAAGAAAAATTGACTTACCTACTATTGTTTAATAAGAGAAAGTAATCAAATAGTTGCTTTTATTTTATAATTTAAGTAAAATTGATTTTGTTATTAAAAATATGAGGTGATAATTATGAGTAGTATAGCAGGTCATGGATGCGAAAGAATAGTTCCAGAAGAAGCTAAAAAAACTCTTGAGGAAATAGAAAGAAGTATAGTTAAGAGATACAGAAAACCAATTTGGTCTAAGTTTATAAAAGCTGTTAAGGACTATCAGCTTATTGAAGAGGGAGATAGAATAGCTGTTGCAATATCAGGAGGTAAAGATTCTTTACTTATGGCAAAGTTATTTCAAGAGTTAAAAAAGCATGGTCAAGTAAACTTTGAAGTTGAGTTTATAGCAATGGATCCTGGATATCATCCACAAATTAAAGATTTACTTATAGAAAATTGTGAACACTTAAATATTCCAGTACATATATATGAATCAAAAATATTTGAAATAATTGATGAAAAAGCAAAGGATTATCCTTGTTATCTTTGTGCAAGAATGAGAAGAGGTTCATTATATAATAAAGCAAGAGAACTTGGATGTAATAAGTTAGCACTTGGACATCACTATAATGATGTAATAGAAACTACAATGTTAAATGTACTTTATGCAGGAAACTTTAAAACAATGTTACCTAAATTAAGGGCTGATAACTTTGAGGGAATAGAGTTAATTAGACCTCTTTATTATATAGAAGAAGAAGCTATTAAGAGATTTATTAAGTATACAGGGCTTTGGCCATTAAATTGTGCATGTATGGTGGCAGCAGAAAAAATAGGTAATAAGAGACATGAAATTAAAGCTTTAATTGCAGAATTAAAGAAGAATTTTAATGATGTTGATAAATCAATATTTAAGTCAGCTGCAAATGTAAATATGAATTCAATTTTAGGATGGGAAAAGGATGGAGAAAAATATTCATTTTTAGACCCTGATACTCCAAAAAATAAATAATAAGTATTATAGACCATATATTTTGGTGAGAATAAAACAAGCCATCTTGCTAATACTAAATATATAGTATTTAGTGGAGGTGATATTATGGCTAAAAAAGGTCAAAGAGCAACTTGGGAAAATGATCATTTTAAAGGTCCCCAAAAACCTATGGCGGCAAGAGTGCCGGAAGTAAATAAGGTTGGAAAGAATAAATAGATATAAATTATAATAAAAAATAAATTTATGAATTAAGCTAAAGTACATAAATTATGTATTTTAGCTTAATTTTATATGTTACAATTATTAAAGAAATAAATATAAAAATGGAGGAAATAATGGATAGAGAAGTATTATTAAAAATGGATCCTAATATATTAGTAAGTATGGTTAACATGAAGCTTAGAGATTTTTATTCTAATTTAGACAGTTATTGTGAAGATATGGATATTAGCAGAAGTATAATAGAAGAAAAATTAGAGAATGCTGGGTATAAATATCATAGTGATATAAATCAATTTAAGTAATTTACTAATTTATTATGGTAATGTATAATTATACTAAAAACATTGGGTGTAAGTAGAGGGAAGACAATGAAGATAAAAAAGATAGGAAAATTAGCAGTTGTATTAGCTGCATCAACTGCGTTAGTTGCAACTTTAATAAATGATAAAAAGAATAAAGAAAATACTAAAGATAATTAAAGTATAGTGAATATTTAAAAATAATTAGATATATTGTTTATTATAGGATGCATAATTAAAGAAAATATATAGTTATAATGATATTTAACTAAATTTAAAAAGAAGTAATAAAGTATTTATTGCTTCTATTTTATTGCAAAAAATAGGGAAGGAACTTTTATAGTATGAAGAAGAAGGTAGATTTAGTATCAGGAAGTATAGTGAAAACATTATTAACGCTATCACTACCTATTTTAGGGACATCATTTATCCAAATGGCTTATAGTTTAGTAGATATGATTTGGATAGGAAAAGCAGGAAGTGCAGCAGTTGCAGCAGTTGGAACAGCTGGTTTTTTTGCGTGGTTTGGGAATTCTATGGTCATGATAACAAAAACAGGGGCAGAAGTTGGAGTTTCACAGTCTATAGGTAAAAATAACGAAAAAGAAAGAAAGTGTTATGTATATAGTAGTATTTTTTTATGTATTTTAATGTCTATAATTTATGGAATTATATTAATTGCTTTTAAAGATAAATTAATAGGATTTTTCAATTTAGGGGATCCTGTAATAATAAAGATGTCTATTGATTATTTAATAGTAATATCATTAGGTATGATCTGTGCATTTTTAAATCCTCAATTTACTGGAATATTTACTGCATCGGGGAATAGTAAGACACCTTTTGTAGTTAATACAGTGGGTCTTATCATGAATATTATATTAGATCCAATTTTAATTTTTGGAATTGGAGGAATAAAACCTTTAGGGGTTGTAGGAGCGGCTTTAGCCACTGTACTTTCACAAATGTTAGTTACTATAATATTTATATATACTTTTATAAAAAATGGTTATAATTTTAGTTTTAATAATAAAAGATTTGTAAAGCTGAAGTATTTAAAGAGTATTTGTGTTTTAGGTGGTCCTACAGCTATTCAAAATTGCTTATTTACATTCTTCTCAATGCTTATAGGTAGAATTGTAGCAAGTGCAGGCCCAGTAGCAATTGCTGTTCAAAAAGTTGGATCACAAATAGAATCTATATCGTGGATGACTGCAGGGGGATTTGCAAGTGCATTAACAGCTTTTGTTGGACAAAACTATGGAGCAAAAAGAAATGATAGAGTTATAAAAGGGTATGTAAGTACTATTATTATTTCCTGTATTCTAGGAGTATTTACAACGTTATTATTAGTATTTGCAGGAGGCCCTATATTCTCAATATTTATAGATGAAAAAGAAGCTATTTTACAAGGAATTGATTACTTAAGGATATTAGGATATTCGCAATTGTTTATGTGTATAGAAATAACTACATCAGGAGCATTTTATGGTGTAGGTAAGACTATAACTCCGTCAATAGTAGGAATAATATTTACAGGATTAAGAGTGCCTATTGCAATGTTGTTATTTAGGCCAGAAATCCTAGGTATTAATGGAGTATGGTGGAGTATAAGTGGAAGCAGTATAGTAAAGGGTATTTTATTATTTGTTTTATTTTTCTTCATGGTTATAAAACCTTTAAAGAAGCAATTTAACTAAATTGCGCACCACATGGAAGCGAAAAAATGAAATATTTATTTTCTGGGAACGGTGAAATTTTCGCCTAGAATTTATATCTTTGTTCCATTGAACTTGCTA
>OOCW01000876.1_pt1 | contig 25178 bp, 15 predicted proteins | sample 1671201 | NCBI WGS metagenome assembly OOCW01 (sample SAMN06348132, study PRJEB24527) | human gut metagenome | biome: human gut; feature: ankylosing spondylitis patient; material: feces | host: Homo sapiens | place: China | collected 2015-10
TGGGGAATGCCTCGGCTTTCTCTTAGGAGGCGAGTGCTCTATCCAGCTGAGCTATATGGACATATATGGTTGTGAAACATTTTGAACACTTCCAAAAGTTTCACAACCATTATTTTACTATATTTATTTTGAAATTACAAGAATTAATTCAAAATTCGAAAACTTAATAGTGCAGCTGACCCTGCAGCCAGATTGTTCCTTTGAAGCGACGTCCAACTGCCGGTTCACCGAGAAGATCCTTGCTGTTGATGCAGATATCAAACTGTATATCATTGCTCTCAATAGTCATCTGGCAGATTTCTTCACCTGTCAGGATATTCTTAAATTTCATGATGTCCAGAATCTCACCAAGAACATTATACTGATCACATTCGATTCCATAAGGCATGAAATAAGAGTCCACGATCGTGAGAACATCATCTGTAACAATTCTCTGGGAAATCATGGAGTAAGTATCCATATCCTCCATTGTAAGACTCTCCATAGCTTCCTCATCACCATTACGCGCTGCTGCGATCAGATTAGTCCTGTTTTTGGAAAGCTCTCTCTCCACCTTTACGGCTTCCTTATCCTTCTGTAGCGGAAACAGGATCTTTCCCTCAGAAGCCAGACCGGAAACCGTCACAGGACGGTCCCCCGGGTCTTTCAGGCCTTTGTATTTCTCCTGCATATATTCTGCCAGATTCTGCAGATAAAAGATCATAGTCACTCCTATACGCAGATCATCACATGCTCCTGCATAAGATTCTTTATCTGTATGACGTTCAACAGTCACTTTTTCCCTGGATGTGATTCCTGTTCCCCTGAAAAATGGGAAATAATATTCCACGTGAAACTCACCGTTCTCATCGTACTGACCACAAACGCTGATTCCACAGTCACAGCCATAATTCTTTGAAAACTGTACAAATACGCCTTCCGGATGATTTTCCACGCAAACCTTTTCATCGTAGCTTGCGATCACATCACGGATGATCTCTTTTATTTCACTTCTTCTGGTAATCTGTGAAAAACCAACGGTCTTTAAATAACTGTGCACAAGAACACCTCCCTGAAAAAGCCTGCGTTTCTCTTACGCGCGTGTCTTTTTCTCAATCTTTGTCATACCGCCCATATATGGCTGCAGAGCTTTTGGAATATTTACAGATCCATCTGCATTCAGGTTATTCTCCAGGAAAGCAATGAGCATTCTCGGAGGTGCTACTACTGTGTTATTTAATGTATGAGCAAGATATTTCTTACCATCTTTGCCGTTTACACGGATTTTCAGACGACGTGCCTGTGCATCTCCAAGGTTGGAGCAGCTTCCTACCTCAAAGTACTTCTTCTGACGTGGAGACCATGCCTCAACATCGAGGGATTTTACCTTAAGATCAGCAAGGTCACCGGAGCAGCACTCAAGCGTACGAACCGGAATATCAAGAGAACGGAACAGATCTACTGTATTCTGCCACAGCTTGTCGAACCACATCTTACTCTCCTCTGGCTTGCAGACAACGATCATCTCCTGTTTCTCGAACTGATGGATACGGTAAACACCTCTCTCCTCAAGTCCATGAGCACCTTTCTCTTTACGGAAGCACGGAGAATAGCTTGTAAGTGTTTTCGGAAGCTTTTCCTCCGGGATGATCTGATCAATGAATTTACCGATCATGGAATGCTCACTTGTTCCGATCAGGTAAAGATCCTCACCTTCGATCTTGTACATCATAGCATCCATCTCAGCAAAGCTCATAACACCTGTAACAACATTGCTTCTGATCATGAAAGGTGGTACGCAGTAAGTAAATCCCCGGTTGATCATGAAATCTCTTGCATAAGAAATTACTGCGGAATGAAGGCGTGCGATATCTCCCATCAGATAATAGAATCCATTACCGGCAACACGTCTTGCGCTGTCAAGGTCGATTCCGTCAAAATTCTCCATGATATCTGTATGATACGGAACTTCAAAATCCGGAACAACCGGCTCACCAAATTTTTCAATCTCTACGTTCTGGCTATCGTCTTTACCAATCGGAACAGAAGGATCGATGATGTTCGGAATCACCATCATATCTTTCAGAAGCTCTTCCTCAACCTCTTTCTCTCTCTGAGAAAGTTCCTCAATACGAGTTCCGGATGCAGCAACCTGTTTTTTAACCTCTTCTGCCTCTTCTCTTTTTCCCTGGCCCATAAGAGCACCGATCTGTTTGGAGATCTTGTTTCTCTCAGCACGGAGAGCCTCAACCTCCTGCTTAATCTCTCTGTTTTCTTTATCAAGTTCGAGAACCTTGTCAACCAGCTCCAGTTTGCTGTCCTGGAACTTATTGCGGATATTCTGCTTTACAACCTCCGGATTCTCTCTCACAAACTTAATGTCTAACATGATATTCCTCCTGTATTAAAAATATTCTTAATCTTTGCAGTTTTCTATTCCTTCTCAATCTCACCAAGACCAAAGTTTACTGCTTTTCTCAAAGCTTCCACTTCTTCCTGACTAAGTACAACATAGGATTCACCTTTTACGATTTCCTTCAAATAAAGGAAACAGTTATCGCGGCTGTGAACCGCATTCAAAATCAGACCTGTATTGTTTTTATCAAGAAGCGCCAGTGCAAAGCTGAGTTTTCCACCTACATCATCAAATGCATCATACTTCTCAACGCCATATTTGCTGAACATTACATTCATATTTTTTTTGATAAAGCTGATGTCATGATCATGATCTTCCTTTGCTTCATACAGCCGGTCGATCTGTGCAAATTTTCTTACAAAAACTTTTTCCAGTGACTGTGCATCTCCGCCTCTCATAAACATCTTGTACTTCCGTTCCAAACGTCTGAGACGCATATTGCTGCTCACCACATTGATCAGAAGAATAATGGTAAGGATCAGCAAAATAATGATCACAATCCCGGAATCAATTCCCATGCTTTCAAAAATCCCGCTCATTCTGCCTCCTATCTGATAGATTCGAACAGATCAATGATCCTCTCCAGCTCATCTCTGGAATAATATTCAATTTCAATTTTACCTTTGTTGTTTTTCTTTCGCTGAATGGATACCTTTGTTCCCATGATACCTTTCATTTTTTCTTCCAGGCTTTCATAAATGGCATCCTCTGCTGTGTTTCTCTCTGTTTTTACTTTTTTCGCAGGAGAAACCAGATTCTTTACAAGTTTTTCCGTCTCACGAACACTGAGTTTTTCATCAAAAACCTTCATGGCTGTTGTTTCCTGAAGAGCTTCATCAGAAATTCCCAGAAGTGCTCTCGCATGACCAGCTGAGATCATATCTGCAATTACCATTTCCTGAACTTTTGAAAAAAGCTTCAGAAGACGCATGGAATTAGTTACTGCAGTTCTGCTTTTGGCAACTCTGTCTGCGATTTCATCCTGTTTCAGGTGAAACTCTTCCATCAGACGTTTGTATGCCATCGCTTCCTCTATAGGATTCAGGTCTTCCCGCTGAATGTTCTCGATCAGGGAAATTTCTACTATTTCCTGGTCTGTAAACTCTTTTACAACAACAGGCACTTCCTTGAGCCCTGCCATCTTGGCAGCTCTCCAGCGGCGTTCGCCTGCAATGATCTCAAAATAATCCTTCTTATCGGATACCAACAACGGCTGAAGAACACCATACTGTTTAATGGATTCCGAGAGTTCCAGCAGCGCATCCTCATCAAAATGTCTTCTGGGCTGATTCAGATTTGGTTCTACGCTGGAAATTTTCACAAGTCGTTCTGCGGCCAGATTATCTTTTTCAGTTGGTTTGTCTTTTTTTACAACTGCAGATCTTGTCTTTTTTGCAGGTTCCTTTGATGGACCGCCTGCTTTGTTCGGGATCAGTGCGTCAAGACCTTTTCCAAGGCCTCCTGTTCTTCTTCCAGCCATCACTCGCCCTCCCTGCCTATAACTTCTTCTGCCAGGAGGCGATAACTCTCCGCTCCTGTAGATCGTGAATCGTACAGATTGATCGGTTTTCCATAGCTGGGTGCCTCTGCAAGTCGTACATTTCTCGGTATGATCGTTTTGTATATATTCTGGTCCAGGTTTTCTTTTACATTTTCTACAACCTGAAGTGACAGATTTGTTCTGGCATCATACATGGTAAAGACCACGCCTTCGATCTTCAATCTCTTATTCAATCGGTCCCTTACCAGTTCGATGGTATGTATCAACTGTGACAAACCTTCCAATGCATAATACTCACACTGAATCGGCACCAGAACGGAGGTTGCGGCTGTCAAAGCATTAATTGTAAGCATACTCAGTGACGGCGGACAATCCATGATTATGTAATCATATTTCCGGCGAAGTTTATCCGTGATCTTTTTCAGGATAAATTCTTTATCCTCAAGACCAACCAGTTCAATTTCTGCACCGGAAAGATTCATATTCGACGGTATCAGGTCAACATTATCTACAACATTCTTTATAATAGTATCCTTGATCTCTGCTTCTCCAAGCAGCAGCTCATAAAGGGTATTTTCTACTGCATTCTTGTCTGTGCCAAGTCCACTGGTTGTATTTCCCTGCGGATCAATGTCGATGGCAAGAACCTTTTTCCCTTTTTCAGCAAGGCAGGCCGATAGATTGATGGCTGTCGTTGATTTTCCAACCCCGCCTTTCTGATTGGCAACTGCAATGATTCGTCCCATTATACCCCTCCTTTTTATTTTTTTAAGGGATTTTTACTCATTGGATATCATTATAACACTTTTATTTTTAAACTGCCACATAATGTTTCACGTGAAACAATAGAAAATAGGTTTTGAATTATTTTATTTATTGTATAGTATACCCAAACTCATTCTGACCTAAACAGGAGTTTGACAGTAACCGTACATCAATTGCAAAATCCATCAACTCTGCATAAATTTCCGGTTTTATTTTTTTCAATCAAACTATATATTTTATGCTATAAAAACGTGCTAAGAAATGAAGTTCCCTCTTATATAAATATTTTGATGAAATTGTTCTGATTTATCGTAATCTCAAAAATAATTCTATTTTTTTGGTATAGATCTATTATCTTTTATGGAACCTTCCTACTGCTACATAGGCATCGAAATCCCTTGCTTTTACAGATTTTACAGCATTTTCAATTTTTATCTGCAAAAAAAACATTACTATAGCGAAAATTAAGCTTCTGCTATATTGACGCAGGATGATTTCTTCATCTGCAAGACGGAAGAATGAGGCGTAGCGGTAGCTACGACGATTAACGACAACGCAGCAGATGAAAAATCAGAGTCAATATGGCGGTTACTTAATATTCGCTGTACCAGGCACAGCAAAGATATTTGACGCAGGATTTCACACTGTGATGAACTGGATTGTTTGCATTAATTTATGGAATTGCTATAGAATGTCAAGCGAATAAAAACATTCTCAGATACCTTCGCAATTCTACAATGAATAACTGCTTCGCGATTTATCAGGAAGACTACAAACTTCCCTACCCTGATAAAAAGCAATTCCTCGATCACTGCTTATCGATTCCTTCAATGGAATCAGAAAATCAGATAATTTCCTGATTCGAGTCAAACAAACATTCGCAATCCGCAGTTGCTTCGCAGCTCTACACTGAATAACTTCTCTGTAATTTACCAGAACTTACTTGTTCTCTTCCTTAAGCAAGTACCCAACCGCTACTTATTGCGTTTTGCAATTAAGGCAGAGGACCTCCTGATTCAATAAAAAACTATATCATCGCTACCGTAAAACGCCTATAGCAAGTCACGCCCACCGCTTATTGCTTTTTGCAATTGAAGCAGGACATCTCCTAATTCGGTTAAAAAACTATATCCTCGCTACCGTAAAACGCCTATAACAAGTCATACCCACTGCTTATTGCTTTTTGCAATTGAGGCAGGGGGACCTCCTGATTCAGTTAAAAAATTACATCAACGCTACCGTAAAACGCCTATAGCAAGTCATACCCACTGCTTATTGCTTTTTGCAGTTAAGGCAAGGGACCTCCTGATTCGGTTAAAAAACTATATCATCGCTACCATAAAACGCCTATAGCAAGTCATACCCACTGCTTATTGCTTTTTGCAATTGAAGCAGGGAGCTTACTTGATCCGGTTAAAAACTATATTAAAGTTACCATAAAGACATAGATACCAGACTTACAGCTGTTTTTATTTCTGCAATTGTAAAAGATGGGATTATATCTCTCTATTTTTAAGATACCTCTTAATGTTTCACGTGAAACATAAAAAAACAGATCATCAAATAGATATTCTTAATTGAAGCAGAGGCCTTACTTGATCTGGTTAAAAATAAAAATGCCATCAACAAAATCACTCAAATATGTGATTTGACTTGTAACTTCAAAAATACTGAACAATTACGAATACGTTATAAAACCAACGAGAAATATCAAAAAAAACTCTGATATATGATCTCTGGTATTATCTGTATCACAAAAGTATGTAAAAAGTACAAGAAAATCCATCCACAAAATAATGTGGCAATTATCTTTATATTCCCCCAAAGCATCTATATATAGTAAATGGAAACATATATTTTTAGAGTGTTTTTCATAGTATGAAATGCATGTATCTTTCAACCAGAAATATAATATTATGAAACTTAAATTTTCGGTTTTTGTTTATTTTATTATATTTACAAAAGATTTACGTATTTCTTTCATTTTTCTTCCAATCCTGTTATATATTCGTTATGTACATGTTAAGTGAAGGTTTTTTCAAGCATAGTTTCATTTTGTAATATCCAATATCAAATGTATCTGAACAAGATTCTGGTACGAAACTGGCATAAAATAATTTCACCTAATAAGCTTTTTCTGCTAAGTCACGCCGAAAAAGTGCTGCCTTGTCTTCCCTTTATCTCAGTCATGCGGATGAAAACATCTGCATTCGGTGCATAGTTTTACACCGAAGAGTTTTTTACAGTTTGTCATGAATAGTACAGGTAATTTCCCACCCAAAGCTTATTGTTTTTCATAATCGAAGCAGACGACTTCCTTTATTCGATCAATCATCATTTTACATGTTTAAAGCAGAGGCATATCTATATTTTATTTTTATCATACTATGATATTTTTCTTTTTAGCGCATGTGTGCAGGTGCACATTCCTATATTTTGTAAGTTTTTTATGTATTTTTGTATAAAGTACATTTTATTGTACTCTTTTAATCAAAGTACTATAATTTGTACTTTATCGTTTTTTATTTCGCAAATATCCTATTACTTCTATTTATTCTCCAGTATTTTCTTTCATAAAGTACCTTTTATTGTACTTATCATTTGTATTTTAATCATTTTTGTAGTCGTTTTATTATCACGGTGTGTTCTTCGCAGAAACAGTCTCTTCCTTCTCTTTATTTTATCCTTACTCTTATATCCCCCTACAAAGTCCATCTTATTTTCTGCCTTACTCTCCGTTTTTTTCATATAAATATATCTTTTTACTATATTCGCTTAACTTGTTAATTTCTCGTACAGTGGTACAGTGCATAAAAGCATCTGACCGGAACTCACAGGAAATACTGATAATCGTATCTGGCAGCTTACCTTCAAGCACACAAACATATCTACCCAACTTTGGATCAATCAGATAAAAGCATTCGCTACACAGTTCTACACCAAATAACTACTTTGCAATTTATCAGTAGGGGGCAATACTTCTCCTGATACAAGCAAGTCCTCACCCGCTGCTTATTGCTTTTCACAATTGAATCAGGAGACCGTTACTATTTACTCCGTTCTCAGCAACACGCTTCGCGCTGCGCAGAATTTATTCTGATCGCCTAAATTCGCGCAGTATGTCTCGGTTTTTCTGTGACCTTCACTCACAAAAAACGCCTCGCGAAATGTTGACAGTGAATAGTACAGCGAAAATTAAGTTTCTGCTATATTGACGCAGGATGATTTCTTCATCTACAAGGCAGAGGAATGAGGCATAGCGGTGACTACAGTGACCGACGACAACTCAGCAGATGGAAAATCAGACAATTCAATATGGCGGTTGGCGGTTACTTAATATTCGCTGTACTATAGCAATCCTCGTAAATAATGCATTTAAGACAGTTCAGCAGAGTGCGAAAGACAAGGAAGATATCTGCAGGCGTACTGACGCACGGCAAAGATATCTGACGCAGGATTTCATCCTCTGATGGGTTGGATTAAGTTAGAGGATTGCTATAGTAACAGAAGACTTACTTGATCCGTTTAAAAATGCTTCTTCTCTTGCTTCACTTTCCCTTGAAATGCTATAATCCATAAAGAAAGTATTCGCAAACTCCCCGCAGTTTGCGACTAGTGTACCAACAAGTTGATTCTCGAAACAATCTTGCAGGATAAATTTTCTTATTTCAAGGCAGAGGAGAGAGGCGTAGCGGTGGCTGCGGTGACCGACGACAACGCGGAAAAAAATATAGATGTAAAATTGTTCAAGAAACCAACTTGCTGGTGCACTAGTACAGCGTTTCACAAATAACTATATCAATCCATAGAATGTGGATTCGAGTGTGCAGGTATAAAAACGCAGGAGCAGCAAGTTGCGATGAGACTTTTAGACCTGTGCAATAGAATTCATAGACAATTGATCGGTATAGTTGTTTCGAAAGCGATGTACTAGTACAACGGAAATTAAGTTTCTGCTATATTGACGCTGGATGATTTCTTCATCTGCAAGACGGAGGAATGAGGCGTAGCGGTGACTACGACGATTAACGGCAACGCAACAAATGAAAAATCAGACAAGTCAATCTGGCGGTCACTTAATATTCACTGTACTAGCCATTTATCATCTGATCGAAAGGAATATTTTATACATGAACACCACAAATAATCGCAACGATTTCTATAAAGAACAATTAGACAAGACTTTAAATGGCAATGAAAAGATTGAAACTGCCATCGCAGCACTCCAAAAAGAAACAAGCGAAGAAATGCTTGCTTATGCTCTCACAGTAATCCGCCGTAGAATGAAGGAGCAGGCGCAGCTGATCATTGCCGTAGAACCTCCAAAAGATGATGGTAAAATTTCTCTCCACGCGATCAAAACCAATGATGGAAAGCAATGGTGGGCTGCATTCACCAGCTTCGACGAAGAATTAAAAGGCAGTGACAAGATCATGTCCACATTTACTGCAGATATTGATAAGATTTTTGCTTCTGCATTGCAGGAACCGTCTATTGAGGGAGTCATTCTCAATCCATGGAACCGTACACTAATGCTGAATAAAACTCTTATCAACATTATCCTCGGCAATCCTGTATAACACCAAATCTGGCGGATAACAAGTCCAATGTTTCACGTGAAACACTTGGTATTTTACTGAAGTATAAAATCATTTAAGTAAACATTTGTTCCGGATATTTTTTATAAAAATTGCGTGTCTAACTCATCACTGAAGTAACTATAGCAATCCTCGTAAACAATGCATTTAAGACAGTTCAGCAGAGTGTGAAAGACAATGAAGTTATCTGTGGGCGTGCTGACGCACGGCAAAGATATCTGACGCATGATTTCGCACTCTGAGGGGCTGGATTAAGATGCATTATTTTAGAGGCTTGCTATAGAATGCGATGCGCAGTTATTCAAGCGGATAAAAGCATCCGCTTCGCAACTTGCTCATAATCGAATAACTACTTCGCAGTTTATCAGAAGGAACTTTCACTCCTCTTGATACAAGCAAGTCCCTGCCCTCTGCTTATTGCTCTTCGCAATTGAAGCAGGGGACTTACTTAATTCGGTTCAAAATCTGATTTCTATGTATCCTGAAGCGTATTGGCGATGCCACTGTTCACTGGTAATATCGTAATATCCCGCAAAGTGGTTTTTGTGAACGAAGGTCGCAGGAAGCCCAAGACATACCGCGCCAATTTATGCGATTATCTTAAATTCTTTGCATTACAAAGTGTGTTACCGAAAACAGAACGAACAGCAACTTAGTGATCGTTACTGTTCAATGGTAATATTCCGTAAGTTTTTTTGTAAACAACGGTCACAGGAAGCCCAAGACATACCGTGCCAATTTATGCGATTAGCTTAAATTCTTTGCATTATGAAGCGTGTTACTGAAATAAACAAACATCAACTTAGCGATCGTTACTGTTCAATGATAATATTCCGCAAGTTTTTTTATAAACAACGGTCACAGGAAGCCCAAGACATACCGCGCCAATTTATGCGATTAACTTAAATTCTTTGCATTATGAAGCGTGTTACTGAAATAAAACAAACATCAACTTAGCGATCGTTACTGTTCAATGGTAACAACGATCACAGAAAATCCGAGACCATACCGCACCAATTTACGCGATCAGCATAAATTCTGTGCATCGCGGAGCGTGTTACTGAGAACGGAGCGAACAGTAGCCAGCAAACAATAACAAGGTTAGGGTTCCTACAAAAGCATTGTAAATTTTTCGTTCCTGTCGTATAATAAAGCAAAGAAATATTCAGAAAAAATCAGATCAGATACCTGAATTACGTTACATCTGTCTTGATTATTTTTACGAATTCCAGGAGGCTTTTTATGAAGAAAAATGGACACAGACTACTTACTCTTGCAGCTTTAGTCGGAACTGCCGCAGGTGTTATTCATATTGCTAACCGTTTCATAGATGCCACATCTCAGCTTAAAGACATGTTGGAACAGCCACACAGTAAAACCTATGACTGGCGTTTTGGAAAGATTTTTTATACAAAACAGGGACATGGCACCCCTGTTCTTCTTATTCACGATATCATGCCAGGTGCTTCCGGTTATGAATGGAATGCCGTAGAGAAGCAGCTCGCAACCGAACATACAGTTTACACCCTTGATCTTCTTGGATGTGGACGTTCCGAAAAACCGGATATTACTTATACCAATTTTGTATTTGCTCAGTTACTCTGTGATTTTGCCAAGAATGTAATTTGTGAGGAAACCGATGTTATTGCCAGTGGTTTCTCAGGTTCTTTTGCGATCATGGCTTACCGCAACAATTCCGACCATTTCCGCAAGATCATGCTGGTCAATCCACCAAGCTTCAGTTCCCTGAAGCAGGCGCCTTGCAAAGACAACAAGCTCTTTAAGTATTTTATCGAGCTTCCGATTTTCGGAACTCTGATCTATCATATGGTAGCTTCCCGCGAATCCATCAGCAGTCTGTTTATGGAAAAGCTTTTCTACAATCCCTTCCATGTAACAGATACACTGGTAGACACCTATTATGAATCCGCTCACAAGGGCGGTTCCAACGCCAAATATCTGTATTCCAGCTACATTGGCAAATACCTGAATATCAGCATTAATAATGCCGTAGAATCTTCCGATGCATGCATCTATATTATTTCCGGAGAAAAAGAAGCTTCAGCTTCTCTTATCGCAGAGGAATACCAGAAGCTAAATTCTTCCATTGAAACCGCTGTGATCTCGGAAACCAGACATCTTCCTCATCTGGAAGATCCGGAACATTTCCTGGAACAGGTATCTATTTTCCTGTAAAAACAACTTATGATCCGGCAACAAAGACAAACTTTCTCTATAGTAATTTGGGAAATCAACGCATCAAAAGAACATTGTTCATGTTCGGAGCCGTTGAGCTTCATGCAGTAATTTGTGGAGATGCTATAAACCAGCAAAAAGCCATAAAAAAAGAGTATTGTTTCACGTGAAACATGAATTTTTTCTCAAACAAACGTGAAACAATACTCTTTATTTTTTACCAGACTCACAGCATGCATCCGGACATTTCTCTTATCTAAGTGCCTGCTCCAGATACATGTGTGTTGTATTATCGATCAGCTTATGTGTCAACTCTGCCATATGCTGTGTACTCTCCTGATTCTCAGAAGACAACCATGTCTTGATCATTCCCACGCATCCGTTCAGACAAAACGCATACGCATACTCAATATCACGGTTGTCTTTCGGAAGACGAACTGACAAGCGATGCAGCACTGTATCTGCGATCAGTTTTTCTATACGATTCACGAAAGCCATATCTCCATTCTTTCCAAGAAGTGCGATACAAATATCCTTATTATGATCCAGGATCGTAAATATCTGCTCAATAAAAGGATACGAGCTCTCCTTATTATTAAGAGGATCCAGAGGATAGTCTGCCACCAAATGCGTGATTTCCTCCATCAGTTCAGCCTCTATGGATTCCAGCATCTGATAGATATCTGTATAGTGAAGATAAAATGTGGAGCGGTTGATATCAACTTCTTCTACCAGTTCCTTTACCGTAATTTCCTTAATACTCTTCTTCTGCATAAGACGGGCAAGCCCCGCTCGCAACTGTGCCTTGGTCTTACGTACTCTTCTGTCAACTTTTTCCGCCATCTTAATCCCCCCTGCAATTCAAAAAAGCAAGCCTGTTTCCTCCATCACCTATTACTTACGATACTCTGCAACTGTCATACAATGTGCATCCTTCAAACGAGCAAAAGCATTCTCTTTCTCTACACTGATCTGCATGATACCAGAAATCTGCTGCGCAATTTAGTTGAAACAGAGGAATCCTGTCTGCATTTAATATTACCAACTGCACATAAATTCAAAGTAAATAAAGTACTTTTTGTCTATTATGCAGTTTTTTATTTGTAATAGACACTTCCATTATTTTCGTCTATTAATATACATTCAGTAAATTTTTAATGGTTGTATCTGTGGTATGTGTTTAGTATAATACATCACGTAAAGAAAATCAACACTTTGTTTGATAATGGAGTGCAAAGCTATTAATAGATTTTAATATGATTAATAGATTTCGTTACCATTACTGGAATAAAGTTTGATTAATCAACTATGTTTGATAATACAATTTAATAAGAAAGGGATAGGTAATATGATCAAAAACGAATGGAAAAGCTTACTTCGTAACAAGCTCATGCTTATCGTCGTAATCGCCATTATCGTAATCCCGATCATCTATGCAGGTCTGTTTCTGAAGTCCATGTGGGATCCTTACGGAAACGTAGACAGCCTGCCAGTGGCCGTGGTAAACGAAGACAAACCTGTCGAGTATAATGGCAAGACCCTGAGCATAGGTAAGGACATGGCGGATGAACTGAAAGACAACGACTCAATGGCATTTAACATTGTAGACAGCAAGACAGCAGAGGACGGTCTGGCCAACGGAACCTATTACATGGTTATCAAAATTCCGGAAAATTTCTCCGCAAACGCAGCCACTGTAATGGATGACGATCCAAAACAAATGGAACTGTCCTACGAGACTAACCCGGGAACCAACTATATCGCCTCCAAGCTCAGTGAGACAGCAATGCTGAAGCTTCGCGATAACATCGCTTCCAAGGTTACAGAAACCTATACAGAAACCGTTTTTGATTCTATCTCAGAAGCAGGTGACGGAATGCAGGAAGCAGCAGACGGATCCGGAAAGATCGAAGACGGACTGAATACAGCAGCTGATGGTAATACAACGATCACTAAGAACCTGAAAAAGCTTTCTACCAGCACTCTTACCTTTGTAAGCGGTGCTGACAGTCTCACAGAAGGTCTTAAGACCTACACCGATGGTGTTGCAAAGGTTAACGATGGCGCAAAGAGCCTGAACGATGGTGCAGGGCAGCTGAACAGCGGCGTTGCAACCCTCACAGAAAAGGTTCCTGAGCTGACAACCGGTGTGGATACTCTGGATAAAGGTGTTCAGCAGTACACCGCTGGTGTGGATGAGCTTAATAAAAATTCTGATGCATTGAAATCCGGCGCAAGCAGCCTGGAATCCGGTGCAAACCAGCTGAACAGCGGTGTTGCAGCTCTGACAGAAAAGGTTCCTGAGCTGACAACCGGTGTAGATACTCTGGATGAAGGTATTCAGCAGTACACCGCTGGTGTGGATGAGCTTAATAAAAATTCTGATACATTGAAATCCGGCGCAAGCAGCCTGGAATCCGGTGCAAATGCATTAAGTGCAGGTATTGATACTCTTTCCGACGGAGCAACACAGTATGTAGCTGGTGCTGACACTCTTGCAGATGGAACTGCCACCTATGTGGCTGGTGCCGGCAAACTCGCAGCCGGTGCAAAAAAGCTTGCCCCACTTGAAAACGGACTCACAACCGTTTCCAATGGTATCTCTCAGCTGAATACCGGTGTTACCAAAGGAACCGATGACTCACAGTCACTGATATCTGGAACACAGCAGTTGGAAGACGGACTGAAAACCCTGAATGATAAAGTTTCTGCTCTGAAAGAGGGAACAACACAGGAATCCATCAACAAGCTTGCAGCCGGCCTTACTTCCGCAAAGAATGGTATGGACACAGCCGCAGCTGGTATGAACAGTGCCGCAGCTGGCATGAACAATGCAGCAGACGGAATCAACAATGCGGCCGGATATATCACTCAGGCCGCAGGCATCACAAGCCAGACCAGCAGCAGTATCACAGACAGTCTGATCCCAGCTCTCCAGAATGCAGGCACACAGTTTTCACAGGTGGGTGATCAGGTCAGCAGCATCCTTACAGGATATGGACAGCAAACAACTGAAGCACTTACTGAGGCAAATACCAAGATTGGTACTGCCGGACAGACAATGACCGATTTAGCAGCACAGCTTCAGGCAATTCAGGCAACCGCTTCTGAGGACGGAACCATTTCCGCAGCAGCTCTGAATGATGTGATCAACGCTTTAAACAGCACAGCCGGTGGAATGACTGGCGTGGACGGTTCTTACATGAGCAGCTATTCTGATCAGGTTTCACAGCTTGCAGCTGGTGTATCCGGTCAGCTCTCTTCTACTCAGGAAAACCTGAATGCTGTTGCCTCCAAACTTAACGAAGCAGCTTCCGGACTGACTCAGATCTCCGGAGGACTGACTCAGGGTGCCGGTACACTTTCTGAGGGTGCAACAGCCATGACAGATGGTGCAAACCAGATGAGTGCAGGCGCAACAACCATGAATGCAGGTGCAGAGCAGTTATCCGCAGCTACAAATCAGCTTCCTACAGATCTGATTGCTCAGCTTTCTGCAGGTGTTACACAGCTGTACCAGGGTGCACAGGCTGTAAACGCAGGAACCAAGAATGTTTCCGCAGGACTTCAGTCTCTGGAAGACGGCACAGCCGAAGCCTTCCCGACTGCTGCAGCGGGAATCAGAGCTCTGAACGATGGATTTGACCAACTGACATCTTATGATAAAAAACTCAACGACGGTACAAAGAATCTGAAAGCAGCCGGCAAACAGATCACTAACGCACTTCCGGATATCAAATCCGGTGCAGGTCAGCTGGCAGATGGTTCTAAGGCACTGACAACTGGAATCGCAACTTACACCAATGGTATTGCAAAGCTTTCTGAAAACAGTGCTGCTCTTACAGACGGCACCAAGAAACTGGCAACAGGAGCCAAGGCTCTTTCCAGCGGTGCTGCTACTCTTGCAGACGGAACAAAAGCATTAGCCGATGGTTCCGGAACACTGACAACCGGAATCACAACCTACACCGATGGTGTTGCAAAACTTTCCGAAAATAGTTCCGCTCTTACAGGCGGTACCAAAAAGCTCTCAACAGGAGCCAAGACGCTTTCCAGCGGTGCTGCTACGCTTGCAAACGGAACTAAAACATTAGCAAACGGTACCTCAACACTTCTCAGCGGTACCGAGAAACTTGTAAGCAACAACAGCACACTTAACAATGGTGCAAAACAGCTTGCAGATGGCGCTGCCCAGATTCAGAGCGGTTCCTCTCAGCTGTATGATGGCTCCAAGAAGCTTGGAAGCGGTATGAAAGAACTGAAAGACGGTTCCAAGACACTGACCACAAGCCTCAGCGATGGAGCTACCACTGTAAAAGATAATTCAGCAAGTGATGAAACGATCAAAATGTTCGCAACTCCTGTTGTAAACGATGAAACAAAGCTTACCGATGTCCCGAATAACGGACACGCAATGGCGCCTTACATGATGTCTGTAGGCCTCTGGGTCGGCGCGCTGGCATTCTGCCTGATGTATCCTCTGGCTCAGTATAAGGGCAAACTGAAATCCGGTTTCGCATGGTGGGCAAGCAAGGCTTCCGTCCTTTATCCGGTAGCTATCCTTCAGGGAATCTGCCTGATCATGCTGTTACATGCATTTAACGGATTCACACCTGCAGAGATGGGCAAAACCGTACTCTTCGCCTGCCTGACATCAATGACCTTTACCTCTATCATGTACTTCTTCAACATTACTCTTGGTAAGGTAGGAAGCTTCCTGATGCTGGTATTCATGGTCGTTCAGCTTGCAGGATCTGCCGGAACGTATCCGGTTGAGGTTTCACCTTCATTCGTTGCAAAGATCCATGCATACGTTCCGTTTACTTACACGGTCGATGCATTCCGTGCAACGATCAGCGGTGGCCGAACCATTACCACTTCCATTATTGTAATGGTTGCACTGTTAGTGATCTTCACAATCCTGACGATCCTTCAGTTCAATCACATGACTAAGAGAAAGAAAACAGGAAAAATCGTTTTCTTCGACTGGCTGGAAGAAAGAGGTCTTGCATAATACTTAGTTACTGACAGAAACTCCCCCGAACCTTCTGTTAGATATAGAAAAAGTAAAACTGTACAGTTGCTCAGATGAGCTTCTGTACAGTTTTTTTATGTCTTCATCTGCTATCCCCTATGTTTTTCTGGACGGAAACGGCAATACAAAAAATACAACCTACACCGATCAAAAGCCAGGCACCGCAACCAAATACCGTATCCGTGCATACCACATCACAAACGGAAAAAAATATACGGACCTTATTCTTCTGTAAGGACCGTAAAATAATAGCAACATAAAAACACCCCGGAAAATCCTGATCTATGTGGTGTCTCCGAATATCTGATCATCAAGCGGATATTCGGAGATTACCTTATTATTTGCGGATCTCCGAGGTGTTTTTATTTATTTTCTTAATATTTTATTTTTCCGCCTCAGCTGTTGGTGTTGCTGTGGCTTCTGTCTCTGTTTCACCGTTTACCATGGTTTCATATGCATTGAACATTTCTTTTACTGTCATTTTGTTTACAAGAAATACCTTGTCTCCAACGACAGCTGCATAATAGTTTGTGTCATATGTGTAGAAGGTAACGGTTGTCTGATTCTTGTCAGAGTCTGTGAATACAGCGGTCATCTCCGGGTCTGCAGCCGGTGTATAAGCCTCTGTCAGTCTCTTCTGTCCTGCCATGTTTATCAGCTTGTTGTAGAAGGTGGTAAAGGTGGTACTTTCTATTTCCTCCCCATCCAGCTGATAAGTTGTTGTTTCTTTCTCATTCCCGTCTTCATCTGTGGATGTTTCACGTGAAACATTTACAGTATTTGTTGTTTCACCGTAGGTAACCTGGAGCTGATCCAGATTTTTTACAGACAGATAATTGACGATCAGTGACCAGAGATCTGACGGCGTCTTGTCAATAACTGCACTCAGTGTATCTGTTGACATTGTATAAATCTGTTTATTATCTACCGTTACATATCTGCTGCCATCTCCTGCCTCATCACCGACGTAAATGACTAGCTGTTTATCCACTGTGGTTGTCTTGCTGTCTGCATCTTCTGAGCTGCTGTCCGTGTCTGTAGTGTCACTGTTCTCAGAATCGCTCTCAGAGGCCGTAGAATCGTTTTCCCCGGATTCTGTACTGTCTGTGCTGTCATCCTCCACCTCTTCCTGATAATCCACTGTAATCGTCGCATAGGGCTTATCAAGGCCATACTGGGAAAGATCCTCTGCATTGTAGTTTACAAACTGGTCAAATGCAAAGCTTCCAAGTCCGGAGGTTACGTTTCCTGCTGCCGTTGTATCGGCAGACTCTTTATCGCTGCTTCCGTCACCGGAAACATCCCAGGTAGCTCCGTCGGAATTTTCTTCCAGGACATAGGAATCTTTATCCTCGCTGACCTGGACCTTTTTCACTGTGGAAGAATCAATTGTCGGGAAATCTTCTCCCTGTGCATAATCGTAAAGGGAATTCATAAACGGAGATACTGTGTCCGCTGCCACTACATATACCGTGCTGTCATCATCAGCCCTGGAAATGTAATACTGATTCGTAGACGTATTCTCATCTCCGATGTTGAGCTTCGTTGTCCCATCAGCGGTATCCACAGTTACTGTGTTAGATGGAGAGTCCAGTCCGTATTCCGCAAGATCCTCCACATCCTCCAGGACTCTGTCCGCTTCCACCGTTTCGATGGCGGAAGCTGCGGAATCCAGAGTTGTCTGATTTACAGGAAAAGCAGTCTCATCTTTTTTCACCCAGGAATCATCTTTTTTCTCAAAGGTCACTTCCTTCTTGTCTACGATAAATTCCAGAGATTTAATGTCATCCGTTTTCACGGAAAACACTTCTGTTTTGCTTTCCTCTTCGCTGCTGCTCTCTGCCTTTTCTTCTTTGGATACATAGGTGTTCAGTCCCACATAAACGCCGCCGAGAACTGCCAGAACAACAACTGCTGAAACAAGTTTGGTCGATTTTTTCATTATGCTTTTCTCCTCTTAAGCCAGATCAGGAATCCTGCAACAAGGAACACTCCCGGGATCAGACCAATGGTACAGATCTTCCAGAAGGCTGCATCATAATCGGTTACTGTCAGGCTTGTGGACTCAAGGCTCTTGGATGGAATAGAAACGGAATTACTGTCGTCCGTGCTGGTCATCCAGTTCAAGGACTCCAGAAGGAGCTTTTCATTTCCGCCGGATACCATCTGGTTCACCTGGCTCTCCATCAGATTTGCTGTGGAGTAGTAAACAATCTGTGTTTCCTTATCATCATCCAGTTTCTCTGTGATGGCAACCCCAAGATCAAACGGTCCGTCTACATCTCCGTCTTCCTTTTCGATATTGCTGCTCTGCATATTTGTTTTGGAGTAAGCCTTGTCAGAGGTTGTCAGGATACTGTCGATGGTTACAGTATCTCTTACATCATCTGTTTTCTGAATGCCCTGCGCATACGGTGCCAGCACATAGGAGCCTGCAGAAGCTGTCTCAGAGCTTGCATCTGTGCTGTTGACTGTTGGTACCAGATAATATGGCATTTGCATTCCATAATGCTGATTATCACCCTCAAATACGATTCCCTCTGCACACTTTACACCATAATTTTCAAGAACCGCATCAAAGTTCGGCAGATCATCCTGTGTATAATCCGAGAAGATCATAGCTTTTCCGCCTGCCTCAAGATAATCCAGAAGCTCTGTTTTTTCTTCCTCGGAAATATCGCTGGTCGGAGATACGATCATCAGGCAGTCTGCATCATCCGGAACCTTTCCCTCTGTGAGAAGGTTCAGCTCCTTGATATCAATGTTTGCTTTCTGGATATCTTCTTTAAAGCTGGAATCCAGATCTTTTTCTCCGTGTCCGGATAAGGTATACATGATCGGAAGATCCTCTGATGTCACATAGCCGATCGCACTTGTGATCTGTCCTTCTCCATCAAATCCGGTAGTAGTCTGCTGCCAGGTATTATAGTCTACTGAAGAAGAATACATATCGTTGTAATTGATAACCTTGTTTCTGTCGCCGCAGACTACGATCAGGCTGTTTGACGCAAGATCATCGGTTGTGTATTCCGATGCAAATTTCGGATTTACAACCGGGTCTTTTACCTCAACTTTAATATGCTTGGACTCATCTTTATAACGTGAAAGCAGATTGGAGATCGTGTCGTCCTCAGAACCGCTTGCCGCGATCTGATAAATGGTAACATCCTTATCCAGTGTCTTCAGTACCTTCTTTGTTTCATCACCAATGGTGTAAAGCTTGGATGAGCTTACATCCAGCTGTGAATATTTGGATGGGATCGCACCGACGATCATATTGATCACAACCACGATCACGATAAAGACAGCTGCCATAGCCATGCTGTAGGAACCGTTTTTGATATGTTTTTTGCTGATGGTGCCTACCAGCTTTTTCGGATCCGGTTTATGTTTCTTTTTGCCGGAGTCCTTTGCTGCCTCCGGTGCGGCTGCCTCGCCTTTATTTTTCTTAAATTTCTCACTGAATTTCATTTCCATTCACCCCCTAGTTCCAGCGTCTCTTCTGAATGGACTGCATGGTAAGGAACAGGCAGATCGCAATAACAGAAATAAAATAAACAATTCCTGTCACGTCAAACACACCGTTTGTAAAATTATCATAATGTCCACTCAGGTTAAATACGTTCAGTACCTTCTGGATACCACCCTGGAAAATACTGGATTTTACAACGTATACGATCACAAGGGCAATCTCTCCCACAGCTCCGATCACTACAGAAATCAGGATGTTCTTGATCATGGTATAGATGATGATAGCGATCGCTACGATCAGAAGTCCGAATGCCACTGCGGTTGACATGGAGGTCTGTGAAAAGAATGAGGAAATTCCGTTCATCATGTAGAAAGCGAACAGGAATACAAAAGTAAGTACTGCTGCAATTACCTGGCTTTCTGTAAGCGCTGACATAAATACACCTATCGCCAGATTCGCACATCCCAGAAGGAAAAATCCCAGGATCCCGGTGTATGCGGAAGCATAGGAAATCGTTCCGAACTTACTCATGATCAGAGGATAAACGCACATGATCACGACCGGAATGGCAAACACAGCTACCAGTGCAAGATATTTTCCAAATACGATATCCCATACAGATACCGGTGCGGTCAGAAGAAGCTGATCTGTTTTCTGCTTGCGCTCTTCTGCAAGTACGCGCATGGAAAGGATCGGCACACCGATCAGGAACACAAAGGTCAGTGCGCTTAAAGTAGTTTCAAATTTTGAATAGCCGCCTGAAAGCTGATATGCGGAAAAATAAATTCCGGTCAGCACCAGGACAAAAAATATAAAGAGATATCCAACCATGGAGGTCAGATAGCTTTTCAGTTCTCTTTTAAAAATCGCTGTCATGACTGATCCCCCTCTTTCTCATCAGAAGCCTTCTCTGGTTCCTCAGTTTTTTCTTCCTGAGTTTTTTCTTCTTCCGATGATCTATCTTCTACCGGTCTCCACTGTGAGCTTTCCGGTTTTCCGACGGATTTTTTCTCTCCTTCGGTAAGTTCAAGGAATACATCCTCAAGGGAAACTCTCTTAACCTGCATCTCGTAGATCGGACAGTTCGCTTTTGCCATAGCGTAGAAGACTTTTTCACGGATATCCACATTTTCCTGAATAGAAAGTTTTGTTTTCCACAATTTCTCATCGCTGTCATAGGACATTTCCACCCCGGTTACGCCTTCGATCGTTTCCAGAGCTTTTCGAATCGTGTCTTTCTCGCCTTTTACCTTCATAAGGAGGCTGTTGGAGCCTGCTGCCAGACGTTCCAGATTATCCGGTGTATCGCTGGCTACCAGCTTTCCATGGGAAATGATCAGAACATAATCACACACTGCTCTTACCTCGGAAAGGATATGGGAGCTTAGGATAACCGTATGCTTCTGCTTCAGACCTTTGATCAGGTCACGGATCTCGATGATCTGCTTCGGGTCAAGTCCTACTGTCGGCTCATCCAGGATGATCACCTCCGGATATCCCAGGATTGCCTGTGCAAGACCCACTCTCTGGCGATAACCTTTGGAAAGATTTTTGATCAGACGGTCTTTCATGTCTGTGATCTTTACCATATCCATGACTTCTTTTATCTGTTTGTCTTTTTGTTTTTTTGGGATTTTTTTCAGATCAGCCGCAAATTTCATGTACTCAAGAACAGTCATGTCAAAATAGAGCGGCGGCATTTCCGGCAGATAGCCGATACATTTCTTGGCTGCCTCCGGTTCCTCCAGAATATCATGACCATCGATCATCACTTTTCCTTCTGTGGAAGCAATGTATCCTGTGATCATGTTCATAGTTGTTGATTTTCCTGCACCGTTGGGGCCCAGGAATCCGTAAATTTTCCCCTTTTCGATCTGAAAGGAAAGATGGTCAACTGCAGTATGATCACCATACTTTTTGACCAGATTACTTACTTCGATCACTTTACTCTCCTCCTTTTATTCTCAGGGAAATACTTTTTTTAATTATCGATTTCCCATTTTATAAGATGCCAGAGGCAAAAGATCCTGAAACTGAAGCCATTTGACTCTGGCGTCTTTTCAATACCAATAGAAAATGCCCCCGGATGAAACAGAGAATGGGGGAATCCAGGGGCATCTCTATCGGATTATAGTGTAAAAGTAATTTGTGATAAAAGTAGGATAAATTTGTGATAATTTTGTGAAACTCCCAGACAAAAAAATCTCCTGTCGGACAAATTTTGACTTTGTTCGACAGGAGGTATCTTATGCCAGTGGCTCTCTGAGCGGTGTCCCGGCTTTTCTCGGATATTTGCCCGGGGTGTTCTTTACCTTCTCGATAATGACCAGGGAGCGGCCGATCTCAGATCCCGGAAGGTCAAAGTACTGAATATCCCTGATCTTTCCACCAAGGATCTTTACTGCTTTCTCTGCTGCTTCTGCTTCTTCCTTTACAGAACCGGATTTATAGGAGACAAAAAGCCCTCCGACTTTTACATACGGGAGACAGTATTCAGACAGGGTTGCAAGTCCGGATACTGCTCTGGATACGCAGAGATCATATTTTTCTCTGTAGGCTTTGTTTTTTGCATATTCTTCAGCTCTTCCGTGAATGGCGGAAATCCCCCCCAGGCCCAGGAGCGCAAAGGTTTCTTCCAGGAATTTTACTCTTTTATTGAGGGAGTCCAGAAGGCAGGCTTCCACTTTCGGGAAGGCGATCTTCAGGGGAACACCCGGGAATCCGGCACCGGTTCCGATGTCCATAACGGTTTTTACATTGTTCATATCTACAGCCTTGACGCAGCAGAGGCTGTCCAGGAAATGTTTCACGAGAACCTCGTCAAATTCTGTGATACCGGTGAGGTTCATGACTTTGTTTTTTTCTACAAGATATTCGTAGAACCGGATAAACTGGTTTTTCTGCGTGTCATTGAGTGCGATCCCAAGCTCCTCGCAGCCTTTTTCCAGGATTTCTAAATTGTACATGCAGCTTCCTCTCTTATTTTCTGTGTTTTATTGTTATTTGTAACTGTTCAGTACCCTCACAGTTACGAGTCAAAATGCATTCCAAATCACCTTCGGTGATATCATTTTGCCTTATATGTCTCGGGATTTTGGAAAAAAAACGTGCCAAAATGCCTGCCTTCTGAATAGTTGCTGTTATTCTTTGTATTATCAGTGTTTGTGTCCGGATCTGCTTTCCAGATATACAAGAAGCACGGAAATGTCAGCCGGGGATACACCGGAGATACGGGACGCCTGGCCGATGGACACCGGTCTGTAGGCTTCCAGCTTCTGGCGTGCCTCAATGCGGAGGCTTCCTACATCTTCGTAATCAATGTCTTCCGGAAGCTTTTTCTGCTCCAGTTTCTTAAACTGCTCTACCTGCTTCATCTGGCGGCGGATATAGCCATCATATTTGATGTTGATCTCTACCTGCTCACATACATCTTCCGGAAGCTCCGGTCTTTCTTTATCAATGGGTGCAAGCACCTTATAGTTAAGCTCCGGCCGACGGATCAGCTCTGCAATGGTGGTTCCGGATTTCAGAAGGGTACTGTTCAGAGATTCCAGAAGGCTCTGTACCTCTGCAGAACCACCTACGGTTGCATGTTCCACTCTCTCGATCTCTTCCTGGATCCGGCGCTCTTTTTCCTGTAATTTATGGTATGTCTCATCATCGATCAGGCCGACCTCCCAGCCTTTTTTGCGAAGGCGGAGATCTGCGTTGTCCTGTCGGAGGAGCAGACGGTACTCAGCACGGCTTGTCATCATTCGGTATGGCTCATGGTTCTCCTTTGTTACCAGATCATCGATGAGAACGCCGATATATGCCTCTGAGCGGTCCAAAATCAGCTGTTCCCGGCCTTTTACCTCCATAGCCGCATTAATTCCCGCTATGAGGCCCTGAGCGGCTGCTTCCTCATATCCGGAGCTTCCGTTAAACTGTCCGCCGCTGAAAAGGCCCTTGATCTTTTTGAATTCCAGTGTGGGATAGAGCTGGCGCGGATTGATGCAGTCATACTCAATAGCGTAGGCATTTTTTACAATCTTGGCGTTCTCCAGACCTGGTACAGAATGGTACATCTCGTACTGAACATCCTCCGGCAGGGAGCTGGACATTCCGCCGATGTACATTTCATTTGTGTAAAGACCTTCCGGTTCGATAAATACCTGATGACGTTTTTTATCTGCAAAACGGACTACTTTATCTTCGATAGACGGACAGTAACGTGGTCCGGTTCCTTCGATCATTCCGGAATAAAGGGGGGATCTGTCCAGATTTGCACGGATGATCTCGTGTGTTTTTTCATTTGTATAGGTCAGCCAGCAGGATTTCTGCTCGATCTGTACGGATTCCGGGTCTGTGGAAAAAGAAAACGGTACGACTCTTTCATCTCCGAACTGCTCTTCCATCTTAGAATAATCAATGGTGTTTCCGGCGATTCTGGCCGGAGTTCCTGTTTTGAAGCGGAACATTTCGATCCCCAGCTTTTTCAGGGAATCCGTAAGGTAATTGGCTGCCTGAAGGCCGTTCGGTCCTGTATAGTTGCTGACGTCACCGTAAATGCAGCGGGCCTTGAGGTAGGTTCCTGTACAGAGGACTACAGCTTTTGCGTGGTAGGTGGCTCCTGAGAAGGTTTTTACACCGGTGATGTGCCCGTCTTCTACCAGAAGCTCGGTCACTTCGCCCTGGCGGATGGTTAAGTTCTCTGTATTTTCCAGTGTCTTTCTCATTTGTGTGCTGTAGGCCTGTTTATCGGCCTGTGCACGAAGGGAATGGACTGCAGGGCCTTTTGACTGGTTGAGCATTTTGGACTGGATGAAGGTTTTGTCTATATTTTTACCCATTTCTCCACCGAGAGCATCCAGCTCGCGGACGAGATGCCCTTTGGAGCTGCCGCCTACGTTGGGGTTGCAGGGCATAAGGGCGATGCTGTCTACGCTGACTGTGAACATGACTGTGTTGAGTCCTAAGCGGGCGCATGCCAGTGATGCTTCGCAGCCTGCGTGGCCGGCGCCTACTACTATGATGTCGAAAAACTGTTCCAGATTTTTCATGCTTTTTCTCCTTTATTTTTTTCTTATTTTTTTTCTTTGTTTATTGTGTGATTGGGTTTTGGTTTTGTTTTTGCTTTCTTGGCAGAGGGCCTGGTTTTTTTGCTTTGGGAAGCTGTGGAAAAACCGCAAAGGGGCCGTAAAGCCACGGCCCCTCTGCACACCCCTCGGGCTTTT
>OOCW01000881.1_pt1 | contig 25028 bp, 32 predicted proteins | sample 1671201 | NCBI WGS metagenome assembly OOCW01 (sample SAMN06348132, study PRJEB24527) | human gut metagenome | biome: human gut; feature: ankylosing spondylitis patient; material: feces | host: Homo sapiens | place: China | collected 2015-10
AGCGGTCAAGACGGAGCCCTCTCACGGCTCAAACCCGGGTTCGATTCCCGGATCGGTCAGTTTGCTTTCGTAGCGCAGTTGGTAGCGCAACGCATTCGTAATGCGTGGGTCGCCGGTTCGAGTCCGGCCAGTGGCTTTGCCTGAAACCCTTGTATTTACAAGGGTTTTTCTTATTTCTTGAATTCGAAATAGTTTACATAATATTGTTGAAAATCTCAAATGACTACCATTTGACTACCAAATGACTACCAGACCTTTTTTTATCTTGTCAAAAAAAGGCTTGTTGGTACCAGTTTTTCTTCAATAATTTTAGCAGCTTGATTGCCCTTGGATTTAAAAAAGTAGGAGTAAATATTGAGGGTGGTAGTTGGATTAGCATGTCCGAGAATACCGGCCACTGTACGCGCATCCACATTTTCAGATATAAGCAATGCAGCTACAGAATGCCGTAATCCATGCGGTGATACATTTGGAAGCTGTTCTGCAGGTGTTTTAGCAATGTACTGGTTATAAAGACGAATAATACGATTGTATTCTCCGGCAGGACTGCATATGTGCATCTGGCTGCCGTTACTTTGAGTAAAAATAAAATTCTTATCGTAATCTGCACCTCGATAGCCTTTCCAGTCAGGACCCATTTTCAAGCATTCCTGGATCTGCTCAGTTTTCCATTTTTTTGCAGCATCCAGAACAAAAGGCGGGAGAGTATTGCAGCGTTCGCTATGTGTTTTTGTAGATTTAAGCTCCATTTTTCCGTCCACATAGTCAGTAGACTGGTTGATATATAATTCCCCTGTTTCAAAATTCAACTTTTCCCAGGTCAAAGATATATTTTCACCACGGCGATCACCAACGAACATGGCAATGTAAAAATATACTTTCCATTTATTCTTTACAGTAAATGTTTGGGTGTAAGGCTTTATTTTTACAGATTGTCCCCTTCGGATAACTTCATGTTCTTGATGAACAACCTCTATAGGATGATTTAAAGCGTCAATAAAGCGAATTAGCTGCTCGACAGTAAAATACTCTGGTTTAGTATCTGCGATCGATTTACGGCGCTTTGAAACCTTTCCAGAGTATATCAGCTTATTCAGTTCCAGGTATCCTTCAGATACGGCATATGAAAGCATGGCGCTGATAACCAGGCAGTCTTTGGTCACGGAAGCAGGAGAGAGTGGTTTCTTTGTAGAGGGACTTACATAGGTATCATTTACCATTTTTTTGTAATCGTTAATATCTTTCTGGCGGATGCTATTGATCGCAATGTGTCCCATGGCTGGGAGTATCCGCATTTCAAGTCTTTTTTTGTAATCATGATATGTTGTTCGGGCCAATAGTGGTGGAACCATATCTTTCAAGTATATTTCAGATAAGTCCCGCAAAGTCATTCGCTCAGCTTTGATATTTGCACCGGATTTTACACGTTTTTCAAAATCAGCTACGAACTGATTAAGAGCCTGTTTTTCTTCACGCTTCCCTGTTCCTGGATCCGGTGTAAAAGTCGCTGTTTCTACTATTTTTTTTCCGTACATATCTCTTCCGACAGACACGGTGATTTGATATGAATTTCCTCTTTTTCTTACGCTTGCCATAGTCCTTCCTCCTAAAAAAGTGTAAAAAAATAACACCCTTGCCAGGATGTTCCGGAAATGATATAATTCACATGTTGAAGGTGATTAATCAATCCAGAGCAATCTGGCAAGAGAAATCTATGTAAGAGGCCGTTCCTGTTGGCGCAGGGGCGGTCTTTTACTATAGTCATTATTAACGAAATTTACAGCTTAATCTTGTGAAAAATGTAATTGATGTAAACTTCAAATTTTGCTATAATGCACATGTACTTGATTGTGGTGTTCGCACTATACATGATGGTATGAAATAAGCAATTCCAAATGAGTTACAATAATAATATCCCACCACTGATTCTAGGTGTTCGCACTATTGGATGATTTGGAAGGGATATTTTTATTTGTACTTTACGGTTATAATTAAAAAGCACCCATACAAGTAAGATACTTGCATGAGTGCCTTTCAACCATAATCAATATGGTTCTCTCCGTACAAGTATATTACAACAAATAGAAAAATATTTCAACCATTTAAAATGGTATTTTTTTACTGTTTTAAGTGTATTTTTGTGCGAAATATAGCATTATTCTGCCTAACAGGGGAAGTTTTATTTATCAAATTTGTTATATTCAATATCATCCCTTGGAAAGTTTAGTAATGAATCTAAATCAGCTAAGTCTCTGATCCCCATTTGTCCTCTAACATATTCAAAAGCATGGGGATGAATATTGTCTTTAAGGTCTAGAAGCATTTGTTTGAGTTCGAGGATGAAGTATTTGTATTCTTTTGGGGGAAGAAAATACTTAAAGTATACAATCAAATCAAACAGTCGCTGATCTAAGTTCCTTGTATATCCAGGACTAAGGAGACGAAAGTATTTTTCAATAATTCTGCCAGTGTTACTGTGGCGTTCCGGGTGTCGTGTAAGACAATAAACTCGCTCATTGTGTGCACAAGAGTTTCGAATCTTTCGCATCCAATGTAAGCTGCCTATTAAAAGTTTAACATTGGGATGTCCGTTTGCATCTTCTAAACCGTATAGATGGCATAGGGAATGAGACACATCAACTTTACTATATTTAACTAAGTCAATAAAAGTAGAAAAATTAACAACTTTGAACATGATCCAAGTAGGAATTTGCTTATGGTTCTTCATGTAAAAAGTCACATAGTCCAACTGGCTTTTACTTAACTCATTGTATGCCTTTGAAATAACGGACATTTTTTCCTGTAGTGATTTATTTGGAGAATATGCATCTGTACTGTACCAAGAGATGCTTCCATTGTCGTTACAAGCATCAAATTTGTAACCAGCCAAAGTTCTCGTTTCTTCTTCAACCTGGGTGATATAACGCAACAAAAATGAACGTAATTTTTCATCAAATTGTTTAACAGCCTGAAGCTGATCAATCGTAGTACCAGATATGTAAGAATGCTTTCCGTTAGTATCTTGGCCACTTATAAAGGGATTTTTATATCCATTTATAATATTAAAGTATCCGGCCCGTATTAAAATGTTTTTATGAAATGATCCAGTACAGACAATACCCTTATCGTTCCTAAGCTTTCGCATTTGTTGATTGTATGTGAGAAATTGTTTTTCATCGGACATTTGCTTATTCCTTTCATTTCAATCTTAATTCAATTAGTTCTTTAGGGTATCCTGTACACTGGCAGAACTGGTCCTGAGTGTATCCGGTATAATCTTGTAGCATATCATCTGATATTAGTAGATAAGCCGCAAAGAGATTGGCTCGGCGCTCTAATTTTGAGACCAGGAGCAGCGTTTTGTTCCGGATAAAATAGCAGTTGGCTTTTCGGTCCAGAAGTGCATGCCCTAACTCATGGGCCATGACTAAGTTCAACTCAGTCCGGTCCAGACGATTACTTAAAAAAATATATCTGTGGTTTTTTAAAAACATGTAACATCCTTCATGTTCGCAGTTTCCAATTTGGTAAAGAATCCCCAGCTGGTCTGCAATTTCAAAAGGATTGGATGTACCGCACTTTTTGGTACAGTACGCAACGAGCCGCTTGACCCGCATTAAATCTTCCATATAATGCCCACCTACTTTTTGTACTTCTTGGGAGTATATTTTTCTTTGTTAATCAGTTTCAGTCTGCGAAGGGCAATTTCCAGCTCATCTTTAAAAAGAGCAGCTGCCTCTGGATCCAGAGGTTCACCGTCATAACTGGCTGGTCCAGCTTCGCCAGATGTAAGTTTTTCCATAATGTTGTTCAGGTCTTTTGCAATATCTCTTTCATCCCGTGATGTCAGTTTTTGAGATGGTTCTTCGTTTTCACCAGATGCAAGGTATTCAATGGGAACATTGAAGAAATTTGCAACCTTTTGTAATCGTTCATATGTGGGATTACTGTTTTTCCATTTTGAAATGCTTCCATTAGAAAATCCCAATTCTTTTTCTAATTTCCCTTGCGATAAACCGGCTTCTTTTCTTAATTTTTCTATTCGTTCAAATGTAGTCAAAATAAACCTCCATATTTACAGAAAATATTCTGTGAAAATCGCTTGACAAATAGAAAACTTTCGGTATAATTAAAAGTGTTCCACAGAAAGTTTTCTATACAAAATCAAGATTGAATACTGAAAATATTCTATTGAGCTGACAACTTCATATTAGAATATTTTCAGTAAAAAGTCAATATATAAATAGAAAGTTTTCTGAGAGAATGTCCCCAAAAGGAGGTGAATGAAATGATTTATGACAACGTAAAGCGTGCATGCGAAAAAAAAGGAATTTCAATTTCTACATTAGAGAAAAAATTGGAATTTTCGAATGGAAGTATCTGCAAATGGAATGACAATGAGCCCGGTATTCGGAAAGTCCAGAAAGTAGCGGACTACTTGGGAGTACCCATTGAGAAGCTGTTGGAGTAGGAGGTGAGAAAGAATGTGTATTATTCCGCGGTTAAGAGGGATACCGGAAGCTTATAGCTGGCTTATCGATCAGGATCCAGAAAGCAAAATCACATTGCGGTGTTTCAGGGCTCTTGTATCACAGGGGACTGTAAAGAGTGTACACCGTGGACGCAAGATTCTGATCAACCTTGATACACTGCCAGAAGATATTCAGGCATGGGTCAATAGTGGAATGGAAATAAATCCACCGGAGCGAACGCGGGAAAGAAAAGCAGCTGCTTTTCCAAAAGTTGAAGTTGGTCGTTATGGTCAGGTTAGAACGTTGAAATGAGGTGTATATGAGAAGAGAAATTTCAAAAGACCGTATTGAAAGATATACGCTCAAATCAGTGCCAGGTAGCCGTGTTGATATAACTGATAAGCATAGCTTTGTGGTTACTTCTATGGATGGGCGTAGAAAAGTGGTCACTATTAAAAAACGAATTGTTGAAGCAGAAAATGACTGGATCATTGATTTAGTTTATCAGGCTGTTCCCGCAATGATAGCTGCTACGGCAGCGGCAATGCTTGTAGGATACATGCTTGCATGCTGGGGGAGCTACTGATGAACAGGTTTAAATTAAAAAAAGGACCCAGGCAGCGGCAACTGCGGAAGGTCCGGTAATAAAAATAAATCACACCCTCATTATACGGAGGGAGAAGGAGAAATGCAAGATGGCAATGAAAATTAACAAGCTTGAGATCGAGAACGTCAAGCGTGTAAAGGCAGTAAAAATCGAACCGACAGCAAATGGGCTTACGATCATTGGTGGAAACAACAACCAGGGCAAGACCTCTGTCCTGGATGCGATCGCCTGGGCTTTAGGCGGGGACAAATACCGTCCGTCCAAGGCTCAGAGGGAAGGCTCCGTGATCCCGCCAAACCTTCATATAGTCATGAGCAATGGTCTGGTAGTGGAACGCAAGGGTAAGAACAGCACGTTAAAGGTAACGGATCCACAGGGACAGAAGGCCGGGCAGCAGCTTTTAAATGAGTTTGTGGAGCAGCTGGCGTTGGACCTTCCCAAATTTATGGAGGCTTCCGATAAGGAAAAGGCAGGTATCCTGTTAAACATCATCGGTGTGGGAGACCAGCTGGCCCAGTTGGAAAAAGAAGAGAAGGAACTTTACAGTGAGCGTACCTATGTGGGACGTACAGCGGATCAGAAAGAGAAGTACGCAAAGGAGCAGCCTTATTATCCGGATGTCCCGTCAGTTCCTGTCTCTGCAGCAGAACTGATCCGTAAACAGCAGGAGATCCTGGCACAGAACGGGGAAAACCAGAGAAAGCGTGAAAGACGCCACCAGCTGGAACAGGAGATGCAGTGTGTTACGGACCAGATCCAGGAGCTTTTAAGAAAACAGGCTGACCTGGAAGCGGACCTTAAGATCGCCCGGTCAACCAGTGAGAACCTGCAGGATCAGTCCACGGCAGAGCTGGAACAGAACATTGCGCAGGTGGAGGAGACTAACCGGAAAGTACGAGCTAACCTGGATAAAGATAAAGCCGAAGAGGACGCCAAAGGATACCGGGAACAGTACAATGCGTTGACCGCAAAGATCCAGGAAGTAAGGGATAAAAAGCTGGAACTGTTAAAACAGGCGGATCTGCCGCTCCCAGGGCTGACGGTTGAAGATGGGGAGCTGGTCTATAACGGCCAGAAATGGGATAACATGTCCGGATCCGAACAGCTTAAGGTATCTACCGCGATCGTACGCCGGTTAAATCCGAACTGTGGCTTTATACTCATGGACAAGCTGGAACAGATGGATCTGAATACCCTGCAGGAGTTTGGATAGTGGTTAGAAGCAGAAGGGCTCCAGGCAATCGCTACCAGAGTATCTACGGGGGATGAGTGCAGCATTATCATCGAAGACGGGTATGTGGCAGGACAGCCCCATACCGAAGAAAAGAAAGAATGGAAAGCAGGTGTTTTTTAAATGGAGATCATCAGAGGAAAACAGCCGGGAGCAAAGAAGACCGTGATCTACGGTCCGGAAGGGATCGGGAAGTCCACACTGGCTTCCTGCTTCCCGGATCCGTTGTTCATCGATACAGAAGGTTCCACCAGGGATATGGATATCGCACGTACCAAAGAGCCAAGCAGCTGGATGATGCTCATGGAGCAGGTCATGTATGTAAAGAACCATCCAGATATCTGCAAGACCCTGGTCATTGATACGGCGGACTGGGCTGAGATGCTCTGCATTTCCCAGATATGTGATAAGAACCACAAGAGCAGCATTGAGGAGTTTGGATATGGAAAAGGGTATACCTATGTCCAGGAGGAGTTCGGACGCCTTTTAAACCTGCTTACGGAAGTGGTCAAGGTAGGTGTGAACGTGGTCCTTACAGCCCACGCCAAGATGCGTAAGTTTGAACAGCCGGATGAGCTGGGAGCCTATGACCGTTGGGAAATGAAGCTGAGCAAAGGTGTAGCGCCCATGGTAAAAGAGTGGGCGGACATGGTACTGTTTGCGAATTACAAGACCATGGTGGTGAACGTGGACGGCCAGGGAGTCCAGAAGGGAAAGAATAAAGCCCAGGGCGGAAAACGTGTCATGTATACCACCCACCACAGTTGCTGGGATGCAAAGAACCGCTACAGCCTTCCGGATGAAGTGCCTTTTACATATGAGAGCATCCGGCAGATCCTGGAACCGGGAACAGCCCGGGCAGAGGAGAGGCAGGAGGTAAAACAGCCAGGCCCTGTACAGGAGACACAGCCAGCACCACCTGTCAGACCGGCAGAAACGGTAAAACATCCGGAGACAGCCAGTAGTAACAAGGGCAATGAAAAACCTGAAGAAGAAAAGAAAGGCATTGCGCCTGTGGAGGGCAGCAAAGGGGATGTAAAGCCGGATGGAAGATCGGCACTGGATCCACGTCTCCCAAAGAGACTGCGGGACCTGATGATCGCCAATGATGTGTGCGAATGGGATATACAGAACGTATGTGAAGCCAAGGGATATGTACCGGTGGATACGCCCCTTTACATGTATGAAGAGGTCAATCCGGGCTTTGTGGACGGCGTTCTGGTAGGTGCCTGGGACCAGGTGTATGCGGCGATCAGGGAAATGAAAGAAAAGGATTCTTTAGTATTTAATTAATGAGGAGGATGAAAGAAATGGCAGATTTAGGAAAAGAGATCGGCTGGGATGATGCGATCGAGAATGAAGGGACTGAGTTCGAGCCCCTTCCGGAAGGAACTTATGAATTTACAGTGGCATCCATGGAACGCGCCCATTTCGGAGGAAGCGAGAAGATGGCACCCTGTAACATGGCGAACCTGGACCTTCTGATCAAGGATAAGGACGGCAAGGAACACCATGTATTTGACAGCCTGTACCTGAACTCAAAGGCAGAGTGGAGACTGAGCCAGTTCTTCTTATGCATTGGACAGAAGAAGAAAGGGGAAGCACTGCGGCCTAACTGGAATGAAGTGCCATGCTCTACCGGCAAGGTGGAAGTCATGATCAATGAATATGTGGACAAGAACGGCAATAAGCGCAGGAATAACCGTGTCAGCCGTTATCTGGAGTATGAACCAAAGCAGTTTAAGGCGGGTGTGTTCTAAATGGAATTGAGACCGTATCAGGCAGAAGCGAAAGCAGCCGTATTTGAGCAGTGGGATAAGGGTGCATTTAAGACCCTTTTGGTACTGCCGACCGGCTGCGGAAAGACCATCGTGTTTGCAAAAGTCGCAGAAGACTGTGTGCGTCAAGGATACAGGGTACTGATCCTGGCGCACCGGGGCGAACTCCTGGAACAGGCTGCGGATAAGATCAAGAAGAGCACGAACCTGGGATGTGCGACAGAAAAAGCAGAGCAGACCTGTCTGGGGAGCTGGTTCCGGATCACAGTAGGCTCTGTACAGTCCATGCAGCGTGAAAAACGCCTGTCCCAGTTTTCAGAGGATTATTTCAATGTGATCATCATTGATGAGGCCCATCACTGCATATCAGACGGATACCAGAAGGTGCTGCAGCATTTCCCGTCTGCAAAAGTACTGGGAGTGACTGCAACGCCTGACCGTGGCGATATGCGTAACCTGGGAGAATTTTTTGAGAGCCTGGCTTATGAATATACCCTTCCGAAAGCGATCCGGGAGGGTTATCTATCCCCGATCAAGGCCATGACGATCCCGCTGCAGCTGGATCTGTCCGGGGTATCCATCCAGTCCGGTGATTTTAAAGCCGGTGACATTGCAACAGCCCTGGATCCGTATCTGCACCAGATCGCGGACGAGATGATGAAATACTGCAGGGACCGAAAGACGGTCGTGTTCCTTCCACTGGTAAAGACCAGCCAGAAGTTCAAAGAGATCCTGAATGAAAAGGGATTTAAAGCTGCGGAAGTCAATGGTGAGAGCAAAGACCGCGCAGAAGTCCTGGAAGCCTTTGATAAAGGAGAATACAACGTCCTGTGCAATTCCATGCTGCTGACGGAAGGCTGGGACTGCCCGTCCGTTGACTGTGTGATCGTGCTGCGTCCAACAAAGGTGCGCAGCCTTTACAGCCAGATGGTAGGACGCGGGACCAGACTGTGTGAAGGAAAGAGCCATCTATTGCTCTTGGATTTCCTCTGGCATACAGAACGCCATGAACTCTGCCATCCGGCGGACCTGATCTGTGAGAAGAAGGAAGTAGCCCGAAAGATGACGGAGAACCTGGAAGGAACAGCCGGATGCCCTATGGATCTGGAAGAGGCTGAGAGAAAAGCATCGGAAGATGTGATCGCAGAAAGGGAAGAATCCCTGGCAAAACAGCTCCAGGAGATGCGTACCAGAAAGAAGAAACTGGTGGATCCATTACAGTTTGAGATGAGCATACAGGCGGAAGACCTGTCCGGTTATGTCCCGGCTTTTGGCTGGGAGATGGCACCGCCTTCTGATAAACAGAAACAGGAGCTGGAAAAGAGAGGGATCCTTCCGGATGAGATCGACAATGCAGGAAAGGCAAACCTGATCCTGGACCGCCTGCATAAACGGCAGGAGGAAGGGCTTACCACACCGAAACAGATCCGGTGCCTGGAAAAATATGGTTTCCAGCATGTAGGGACATGGACGTTTGAGGCAGGAAAGAACATGATCGACCGGATCGCTGCGTGCGGCTGGAGAGGAGCCCCAAGAGGTGTGGACCCAAGAAATTATGTACCTGAAAATTAAGGAGTAAGCAGGAAATGGAAAGAAGCCAGTATGACCTGTTGGAGGTCTTAGATCATATAGAGCCGGCTGAACTGGATTACCAGCAGTGGCTGAATATCGGCATGGCCCTGGACCTGGAAGGATACAGCGTGGATGTGTGGGACAACTGGAGCCGGAGAGATCCCGGCAGGGATCATCCTGGGGAATGCCAGAAAAAATGGAAGGGATTTAAGGGAAATGGCTCCCCCGTGACCGGTGGTACGATCGTCCAGTATGCCAGGGAACAGGGGTGGACGCCGCCCTGTGATCCGGGGCATGCCCTGGGCTGGGAAGATACCATTTCCAGTGAGGAAGGCGTGTTCATTGACCGGAACTGGGTGGAAGGAAAAGAAGTACGGGAACCGGCCCGATTTGACCCGGCCAAGGAACTGATCCGGTATCTGGAGACCCTGTTTGAAGCAGGGGAGAATGTAGGCTATGTGGTAAAGAGCTGGCAGAAGGATGATAAATGGCTCCCTGCAGATAAGGGATCCTTTGACCGCACTGCAGGACAGCTGATAGAAGCACTTTCTGCCTGTGGCGGTGATATCGGCAGTGTCCTGGGGGATTATGATCCTCAGGCTGGTGCCTGGATCCGTTTTAACCCGCTGGATGGAAAGGGAGTAAGGAACGACAACGTGACAGACTTCCGTTATGCCCTGGTAGAGTCAGACAGCATGGAGATCGACAAGCAGCATGCGCTGATCCGGGAGCTGGAACTTCCTGTGGCATGCCTGGTCCATTCCGGAAAGAAGAGCCTCCATGCCATTGTAAAAGTAGATGCCGCAGACTATGGGGAATACCGCAAGCGTGTGGACTATCTCTATGATATCTGCCGCAAGAACGGTCTGGAGATCGACCAGCAGAACCGGAACCCATCCAGACTGTCCCGTATGCCAGGTGTGCTGCGTGGAGAGAATAAGCAGTTCCTGATCGACACCAACATCGGAAAGGAAAGCTGGGCTGAATGGAAGGAATGGATCGAGTCAGTCAATGATGACCTGCCGGATCCGGAAAGCCTGGAAGATGTATGGGACAACCTGCCGGAACTGGCCCCGTGTCTGATCGAAGGGGTGCTGCGCCAGGGACATAAGATGCTGATCGCAGGGCCCTCTAAGGCGGGTAAATCCTTTTTACAGATAGAAATGTGCATTGCCATTGCAGAAGGCCGTAAATGGCTGTCCTGGCAGTGCTCACAGGGGCGTGTGATGTATGTGAACCTGGAACTGGACAGGGCAAGCTGCCTGCACCGTTTCAGGGATGTTTACCAGGCGATGGGGATCCGTCCGGAACACCTGGATAACATTGATATATGGAATTTAAGAGGCAAGTCCCGGCCCATGGATAAACTGGCGCCCATGCTCATCCGCAGGGCTTCCAAGAAGAATTACATTGCCATCATCATCGATCCGATCTACAAGGTCATCACAGGTGATGAGAACAGTGCAGACCAGATGTCCAATTTCTGTAATCAGTTCGACAAGGTCTGCACGGAGCTGGGCGTGGCCGTGATCTACTGCCATCACCATTCAAAAGGCAGCCAGGGCAGCAAGAAGTCCATGGACCGTGCTTCCGGTTCCGGTGTATTTGCCCGCGATCCAGATGCAATGCTGGATATGATCGAGCTGGAACTGTCCGAAGAGGCTCTGAAACAGGAAGAGAATAAAGCTGTATGTGAAGCGTGCAAACAGTATCTGGACTCCCATTTTAAATGGGAAGATGACCTGTCCCAGGATGATCTTTGCAGCAGTTACCAGATGCTCAATTACTGCGAAAACAAGCTGGATGTGTGGCAGTGGGCAAACCTTCAGAAGATGGTGGAAGCAGCCAGGATAAGGGCCAGGAGCGTTACAGCGTGGCGTATTGAAGGCACTTTAAGAGAGTTCCCGAAGTTTCCGGCAGTCAATGCTTGGTTCAATTATCCGGTCCATACCATTGATCAGGTAGGGATCTTGAGTGATATTGAGCCAGAGACGGAGAAACCGCTTTGGCAAAAGGCAGCGGAAAAGAGAAAAGAACTGGCTCAAAAAGCGAAGGAAAAAAAGCTCAGTTCCTTTGAAGTAGAATTTGCCAACATTGAATTTGAGGGCCGTGAGGTGCCTGCCCAGGAGCTTGCAGATAAGCTTGATACATCATCAAGAACCCTGCTTTCATGGCTGGGAGACAGCAACAAAAGGAAGAAAGATCTGGCAGATCATTATGAAAAATATCAGGGGGCTGATGGCAAAATGTACATCAGGAGAAAGGAAAAACAGGGTGCGCCAGACCAGAAAAAAGGCGCAGTCTAGTGCAGTCTGGCGCAGGTGCGCTGAACCAGAAATTTACGGTCCGGCGCACGGTGCGCATAACCTGGGTTTGGTGCAGTCCCGCGCAGTGCGCCAAAAGGGGTGCGCCGGACCTATACTACGTATAGTGGTGTAGCGCACCCCTCTATGCGGGGGTAGGTAGTCGTGCGGAAGCCAAGCACGACGACCACCCACCCCACAGACACAGAGGGCACCAAACCTAGAGCAGGGGAAAAATGAAAGGAAGTATGGTTTATGAATAGACCTAAAAACGAAAGACTTAATTGCTTAAGGCATATGCCACCATTACATCATGTGACTGGAGAAAAATATGACATTATGAACAGCGAGGTCATGGACTGGATTGTAAAACAACCGGAAGTACGTCAGTGGCTATATGACAAAATTACAGATAAGTCAGGGGGAAGAAAATCAGAATTTATAAAATACAATCCGGAAACTAGAACTTGGCAAGGGGTTGATTATGGTGATTGAGTTTTTTATGGCAATGGTGCCACCGACAGTGACACACCAGGAGAAGCAGGTACATGTGGTAAAAGGCAAGCCTGTTTTTTACGAACCGGCAGATCTGAAAGCTGCCAGGCAGAAACTGATGGGGCATCTGGCCGGACACAGACCGGAGCAGCCATTTGATCAGGGAGTACGTTTGATGGTCAAATGGTGCTTCCCTAAGGGGAAACATGCAGACGGTGAATACCGGATCACAAAGCCAGATACAGACAATCTCCAGAAGCTTTTAAAAGACTGCATGACAGCTTGCGGATTTTGGAAAGATGATGCCCTGGTAGCTGCAGAGATGGCAGAGAAGTTCTGGGCAGAGATCCCAGGGATCTATGTGAGGATAGAGGAGATATGACACTGGATGATGTGGTGATCCTTTCAGACCAACAGGTCAAAGGAATTTATTACGACGTATACAACGGCTTCTGGAAACGCTATAGCAAGGCAGCCCCATCTTGGCAGTCAGAGGAATGGGATGAGATCGTAAGGCAGGCCCGCTTCCTGATGGAACGATATCATTCCTGTCCGCTGATAGTCCACCAGATACAGGATCTTTTGGATCAGCTGGAAGCCAGGAGTAGGAAAGGGGAAAAATGAATAATGCCAAGAAAACATCCGTCCCGGTCTGCTGCATCTGCCAGAAGGTGATCAATGGGGATGCCGAGTGGATCAAGACAAAGAGAGGGACGGTATTGCACATGCATAGAGAGTGCGTGAGGAAGGGGAAAGACAATGATCATAAAACAGATAGCAATCGATGAGGCACTGGAACTGCATAAAAGAGGGCTGATGGTGGGAGTGCTCCAGCCGGTAGTACCAGAACCTAAGAACCTGGATGATTATGAGTTCCTGACATTGAAGAAGATCCTGGATGGATGTGAGTTCTTCCGGATCGTGTTGGAGGAAGAAAAAAGAGAGACAGAGTCAAAGGCTGTGGAAGAGAAGGCAGTTATGAAAACCAAGGAGAAGCCGGAGCCACCAAAGTCAGAAGCACCAAACAAAAAGCAGATTGATGTTGGAAAAATGAAGGCGCTCCACAATGCAGGATGGAGCATGAAGCAGATCGCTGAGGAAATGCAGCTTGCACCAAGTACAGTATGCGAGCATTTGAAGAAGATGGAGGAAGGAAAATGAAGATCAGATTATCAACTCAGGGTATGTCCCTGAATGTAGAGGTACCGGAAACTAAGGCAATAATGGTATATCGTGGGCTGGCGGAAAAACTGCTTATACATGCGTGTGCTCAGGAAACACAGATGCCCAAAACAGTGCTTCAGCCAAAAATTGTAGTAAATCCACCAATGCCTCCTGAAGCCATAAAACCGCCTACTGAGGCAGAAACTCAGGAAAATCCTATCTTACCAGAAACGGAAGATGAAAAAGAAAATGAAGGATACACTGGCTTCATGAAAATCCGATGCAGCAAGTGTGGTAAGGAAAGGACTTTTTGTAGCCGGTCTCCTTTGATGTATTTCAAATGCATGGAGTGTGGAACAAAGACTGAACTTGTGGGTTTGGCTAAGTTATATGCTGACTGCAGATGTGGCCGTAACTCTTATTATTTTACAAACATTGAAGATGCAGAAATTGATGTTAAGTGCATTGACTGCGGAACTGCTATAAAAACCGAATGGGATGTAGCAAAGAAATGCTACAGAACGGTAAAAGAGGAGGATTAGTCATAATGCGATTAACAGAAAAGGATGACTTGGGACATTGGTTCTTAAAAGGGCTTGAATGGGGACAGCTGCGGGAAGGAAAGGTTATTACCAAGGCTGTAGCACAGAAGTTGTATGGTGCGCTATGTAAGCTTAAGGACTATGAGGATACGGGCTGCAACCCAGATGACGTAGAACGTCTGAATGACTTTACCCAGAATGAAGCTGTAAAACTGGTGCAAAAGCTGAATGCAGAAGAGAAGAAGCACAGATGGATCCCGGTGGAGGAACGGCTGCCAGAACTTGGGGAATATGTATTAATTTCATTTTCCAACTTCTCAGTCCCAGCCATTGGAAGATATGACGAGGACGAAGAGGGCGGAGCATGGTTTATTGGTGATGAGACAGAATCACTTGTTAGTCAGGATATGTTTGTGAATGCATGGATGTCGTTGCCTGAGCCATACAGGGCAGAGGTGGAAGAAAATTAAGATTTTGTTGACATCAACAAAATGATGTAAAAAATTTGGAGGATAAAATGTCACAAGAAGAAAAATATAAGCTGGCATTATTTGCAGTTATCCGTAACAGTACAGTGATGCCACAAGGTGTTAAACTCGGAAAGACTATGCATGAAATAAACACAATGGCCATTGCAGTAATGGCAAATATTATGGAGTCATGTGATTTTGAAAATTTGAAAGCAGCATATGAAGATGGGAAAAACTGGAATTGAGAGAGGCCAGCCATGTGGAAACGAATAAACCCCAACGTGGAGTATGTAATAGCCGCCATGCGCAAGAAGGGAGAGGATGCGAAGAATGGGATTAGTAAAGTCAGATGCCCAGAGAAAAGCAAACCAGCTGCAAAGGCGCAGTGCCATAGCCGCAGCTGATAAGGATATAATCAACGGACCGAAGCCTACAACGTGGTCATCCAGGATGCCAGCCTATGCGGGGACAAGCCTCTGCCCGGATCCGGAGTTAAGAGGAGGTGATACCATTGGCGAAGATAAAGATAACCAGGAAGCTTCTGAGCAGTTACCGAAAGCTTAAGAAAGAAATTGTAGTCCTAGAATTGGAACTGGTAGAGATGATGGAAGGGGATAACGGGATCGGCGTCAGTGTTGTTATGGACTACCGCAAAGGCTATCCTCAACCGAAAGCCGTTCCTGGCTTTGACTGGAAGCTACATGACCGCCGGGAGAAGATCCTGGATAACAAGAAGGCACGTTGCAAGGCTGTGGAAGACTGGATAAGATCCATTGAAGACGGTCAGGCACGGTATGTGTTCCGAATGTTTTACATAGAGGGAATGACGTGGGACAGGATTGCTGCAAAGATTGGATACAGTAATAGTCCAGATTATCCAAGGCTGATGATTAGAGACAAGTATTTAAAAGAACATAATATTGTGTAAAAAGTTCGTTTTATTCGTTTGTTTCGTAATAGAATAAAGTGGAAGCCAAAGGCATACAGCCGGCGGCTTACGTTAAACCCCACCAGGCAGCAGGTGAAAGCTTGCTGTCTCCCCCTTGGAACGTAGCTCAGTTGGTAAGAGCAGCTGGCTTATAACCAGTGTGTCGAGGGTTCGAGCCCTTCCGTTCCGATGATTTTTGTTGCTATCAGTATTTCCTTCTCCTTTTTGGAAGCGCTTATCGTGAGATGGGTGCTTTTCTTTTGTCGAATTTGAGGTATGATAAAAGAAAAGGGGGTAAAGTATGAGTTTATTAGAGAGACGAAAAAATGAAACGAAGGTAACAGATTACAAAGTACGAGCCATCGGTGCATATGAAGAGGCACTTCAATATTTGGATGTCGCAGAAAAAATGGATTCAAAACGCTGTGAATTACATTTGATTAGTCCGACGATTACGATGGGTGTGTTTGCGTGTGAGTTGTTTAGCAAGTCAATTGCATATGCGTGTAGCCAGCGAAGTGAAATACGTGGGCATAAATTAAAAACCGATTTTTATAAGATGTTTTCGGAAGAAACGATAAATAATCTTAAAAATAGTGTATATGATAAACAGCATTTAGAAGAATATGTGTCCGACATAGAAGAGCTGTTTGAAGTTTGGAGATACAATTTTGAATATGAGAAGAAGACATCTCATTATTCGTTCGTACTTGAGTATGCAAGAGCGTTAAAGACAGAATGTGAGAGAATTTTACTAGAAAAAGAATTGTTACCAAATTAATGCTTGACATTTTCGATGCAGAGGAGTCACCCAGCGTGGCTCCTTTTCTATACCCAAAAACAAACACGAATGAGAGGTGGTGGTGCATGGCCAGAGCGCCGGATGCCAGAATGGAACAGGCCAGAGATCTGTTCCTGGAAGGCAAGAAACTGATTGAAATTTCAGATCTTCTGAAAATCCCGGAGGGGACAATCCGAAGCTGGAAGAATAGATATGACTGGAATAATGCAACGTTGCAAAAGAAGAAACGCAACGTTGCGAAAAAGAAAGGCGGTCAGCCGGGAAATAAGAACGCTGCTGGAAACAAGGGCGGTGCCGCTCCGGAAAAAAATAAGAATGCAGTTACTACGGGAGAGTTTGAGACTCTCCTTTTTGATTGCCTGGATCTGGAAGAGCAGCGTCTGGTGCAGGTAGTGCCGGAGGATAAGCAAAAACTTCTCATGCAGGAGATACAGCTTCTGACTGTCAGAGAGCGCCGGATGCTTAAGCGGATCGAGCTGCTGCGCAACGCAGCAGATAAAGAGGATAAGATCATTGTCGGTGAGACCGGCATGACCGCAGTAGGCCATAAGAAAGGTATTGAAAAGGATAAGGAAACGGATCTTTTGGAATATCGTGGAAAGCTGGGGCAGATCCAGAACATTGAGGATGCGCTGACCCGTGTACAGGCCAGAAAGCAGGCTGCTATTGATGCGCTGCATCGGTATAGTGTGGATGATGCCAGATTAGAAATTGAAACCATGAAGGTTGATCTGGCTGCATTGAAGCTTGGCGCCCAGGAGCAGGAAGTTGAAAATGATGGTTTTCTGGAAGCTTTGAATACCGAAGCACAGGGGCTGTGGGAGGATGCGGATGAAGATTAAGGAACGCATCGCTGGGATGAAGGCAAAGCTACAGGCTATGAAGCAACAGCGTGGAGTTTTAACGAAGGTCCAGGTATTTAAGTTTCAGCCGTTTTCCCGCAGACAGAAGCAGGTACTTACTTGGTGGTTGCCGAACAGTCCTGTAAAAGATTATGACGGTATCATAGCCGATGGAGCAATCAGATCAGGCAAGACAGTTTGTATGTCTCTGTCTTTTATGTTCTGGGCAATGGAGAAATTCAACGGTCAAAACTTTGCAATGTGTGGAAAGACGATAGGATCCTTCCGCAGGAACGTTCTTTTCTGGCTTAAGTTAATGCTCAGAAGCCGTGGCTACAAAGTTACGGATCACAGAGCAGATAACCTGGTAGAGATCACTCGTAATGGTGTCACGAATTACTTTTATATTTTCGGCGGTAAGGATGAACGCAGTCAGGACCTTATCCAGGGTATTACTCTGGCTGGTCTGTTTTGTGATGAGGTTGCGTTAATGCCAGAGAGTTTCGTGAACCAGGCAACGGGCCGCTGCTCCGTAGAAGGTTCCAAGTATTGGTTTAACTGCAACCCGGACGGACCGTACCACTGGTTCAAGGTCAACTGGATCGATAAGGCCATTGGATATCTGGGGAAGAAAACGGTTGTCAAGCTGCAGGAAGAGGCCAAGATAAAAGGTGTGGGGCTGAATTTAAAGAAGCTCCTATATCTGCATTTTACAATGGATGATAACCTGAGCCTGTCAGAAGCAATCAAAGCCAGATACCGGAGCATGTACAATGGTGTATTCTTCAAACGTTACATTGAAGGCCTCTGGGCAATGGCAGAAGGTATCATCTATGATATGTTCAGCCAGGATAAAAATGTAGTAGATGCAGAGGCGATTGCGGCAGAATATCGTCAAAGAACAGGTCATGAGTTCTGGATCGGTGATAAATATGTCAGCTGTGACTATGGTACCCAGAACCCTACAGCCTTTCTGCTTTGGAGCAAAGGCGCTGATGGTAAGTGGTACTGTCGCAGAGAGTATTATTATTCCGGTCGTGATAAAGGTCAACAAAAAACGGATAAAGAGTTTTCCGATGACCTGACGGCTTGGCTGGCTGGAGAAAAAATCCGGTCAGTGATCCTGGATCCGGCTGCAGCATCTTTTAAAGCTCAGCTGGAAAAGGATGGATATAAAGTAAAAAAAGCAAAAAATGATGTTTTAGATGGGATCCGATTTGTGGCAACTCTGCTGCTGTCGGGTTCTATTTTTATAGATCAGTCATGTGAGAACCTGATTAAAGAATTTGCTTCCTACATTTGGGATGCAAAGGCGGGAGAACGTGGAGAGGACAAGCCCGTGAAAGAGCATGATCACGCACAGGATGCCCTACGCTATTTTTGCTATACGATCATCCGCAGAATAAATGGAATTAAGATTTTGAAGTGAGGGGATGAAAATGGACATTGAAGTGATAAAGAAACTGATCCGGAAGTATCAGCAGGGGCATACCGATTTTATAGCGAAGGCAGCCAAAGCCAGAGCGTATTACAGAAATGAAACAGATATCATGTTTCCGCCGTTAGAAGAGAAACGTGAGAAGAAAGAAAAGCCTTTGCGGAATGCGGATAACCGGATCCCGTTTAACTTCCATGGCCTGTTGGTCAATCAGAAGGCTTCCTACATGTTCACAGCGCCTCCGCTTTTTGATCTGGGGAATAAGAATGCCAACAAGGCATTAGTAAAGTTTCTTGGGGATAAATACCCTAAGATATGTAAGGACCTGTGTATTGAGGCATCAAACTGTACAGTTGGCTGGCTACATGTCTGGCACGATGAGAAAGGAACATGGAAGTATGCAGTAGTTCCTGCGGAGCAGGTGATCCCAGTGTGGTCCGATAACTTAGAGAAAGAACTCCTGGGAGTGTTTCGGAGCTATCCGAATATTGATGAAGAAACTGGCGATACCTATATCATTTATGAATACTGGAATGAGACGGAGTGTGCAGCATACCGGTTAAGAGCCGGAGATGAGCTGGATCAGCTGCTGCCGTATCAGATGTTTTTGGTAGATCCGGCATTATGTGATTACTCGGAAAGTTATCTGCATGGAGCTGGTGAGGTGCCTTTTTTCCCGTTCTTCAATAATAACATTGATACAGATGATCTGAAGAACATCAAGCCGTTGATCGACACCTACTGTAAGGTGTTCAGTGGTTTCGTAAATGACCTGGAAGATATCCAGGAAGTGATCTTTGTACTGACGAATTATGGTGGCGCAGATCTGGGGCAGTTCCTCCGGGATCTGAAAGATTATAAGGCTATCCAGATTGAAAGTGACGGAGACGGTGATCATTCGGGTGTCTCTACACTGACAATCGAGCTGCCAGTGGATGCCAGGGAAAAGCTTTTAGAGATTACCAGGAAGTGCATCTTTGAACAGGGAATGGGTATTGATCCGGACCCTCAAAATTTTGGAAACAGTTCCGGAGTTGCGCTGCAGTTTTTGTATTCCCTCCTGGAACAGAAGGCTGGGCTGCAGGAGACGGAATTTAAACTGGGTTTTGGTCGGTTTATAAGGTGCATCTGCCGGTTAAATAATATTCAGATCAAGGATGATACCATAGTTCAGACCTGGACCAGGACCAGTGTTAAAAATGACCAGGAATTATCTCAGATTGCAACCCAGAGCAAAGGTGTTATTTCTGATGAAACGATCGTGGCACATCATCCATGGGTGGAAGATCCGGAAAAGGAAATGGAACTGTTAAAGGCGCAGGAAGAAAGCAGCATTGGCGAATTATCAGATATGTTTCCAAAAGCAGGAGACGGTCAGAACCCTGATCAGGGCGGTGATGAGTAATGTCTTATTGGAAAAGGCGTCAGGAAGAAACGTATAAGGCTGGCGAAATGACGGTAAACCAGTATTTTACCAAGCTGGAAAAAGCGTTTAATCAGGCTAAAAGAGATCTCCAAAAGACTGTTGAAAGTTTTTATTGGCGCTATGCAGAGGAAAATAGCCTGACTTATACAGAAGCCCAGAAAAGGCTTGATAAAGCAGAAATAGGGGAGCTTCGGGAGTTTATTGATCTGGCAATGGCTAATATTGGCAAATACAACCAGAAAGTCAATAATATGTCCATTAAGGCCAGGATGACACGATACCAGGCTCTGGAAGCCCAGGTAGATGCGATCCTGAGGCAGCTGTATGCAGTTGATTATCAGTCTGAATCCGAAAAGATGATGAGTGATGTGTATAAGGATACATATTATCGCACCTGGTATGATATTGACCGGTACCGTGGTTTTCATTCCCAGTTTGCCCAGATTGAGCCCCGAATGATAGAAAATCTGTTGAAATACCCATTTAATGGTGCAAACTTTTCAGATCGGCTTTGGAAGCAGAAGGATCATCTGCAGGGCCAGATCATGGAAGCCCTGACTACTATGATGATCCAAGGCACACCTCCTCAGAACCTGGCAAAGGACTTTGCAAAGAAGATGCAGGCCAAGAAGTTTGATGCTTATCGTCTGTTGCATACGGAGAGTTCTTATGTGATGAGTGAGGCAACGCATGCCGGGTATAAAGAAGACGGTGTGGAGAAATACAAGATCCTGGCTACATTGGACAGTAAGACCTGTGGAATATGCGGGGAACTGGACGGAAAGATCTATCCGGTGGCAGAGGCGGTAACAGGAAAGAATATGCCGCCTTTTCATCCATTTTGCAGGTGTACGGATGTTCCCTATTATCCGGATACACCAACAGACGGTAAACGGGCCGCAAGGGATGTAGAGGGCAATAGTATCGAAGTGCCAGAAAGCATGACTTATGCGGAGTGGAAGAAGCAGTTTCTGAGTAAAGAAGAATTGAAATCATCCGCTACGGATGATAAAATCGTAGATATAAAGTTCAAATCACAGAAAGCTGGCATAGAGGTCCGTGAGGACAAGAATACGGTTATTGAAGCGTATGCTACATTACCACCGAAGGTACAAAGTGTTATGGCAGATGTAACAGTTGATTTGGGAAATCCCGGAAGTGCCTGTGATTACGAGAATGGTATTATTTATGCTGCATCGAATGCGGAAAAGGAAGATATCTATCATGAGTTTGGTCATTTGGTTGAATATCGCATGATGCATCCGGCAGATGTTGAGGCGTATAAACAGTATCTGGTAGAGGGACTTACAGATGCAGATATTACTCAGGAAACGTATTACAACACATCAGGACAACCGCAGACAGTTTTTATTGTTCATGGAGACCACTTTGTAAGTGAATACCAGGGGCGCGTATATGTAAATTCGCTTTCGGAAGCAATAAATGCAGATGGAAGCATAAAAACTGAACGGATGCTTGAAACTATCTCGGAGCCATTTAGATTGTATCAAAAGAAACAGTTAAATGGACATCAGGAAATTTATGATTTTATTGAGAGGGTAATAAGATGAGTTTGAAAGAAGAATTTCTGCAAATCAAAACATATGAAGAGTATGAACCTCAGAGAGAAAAATTCCGAAGTCTTGTCAGGGACAAAGAAGTATTGGCGCATTTAGATAAGCTGTATGGAAAAGGATATGTTGGTGGAGATATTGAACATGGTCTTATAGAAGAGGTTTACAAAACTCCACCGGGCCAAGGAAAGCAGCGTATTGGAAGATGAGGAGATTATTGCAACCAGGGAACAGGCAATCAAGGCACTGGAAGCCAAAGGCTACGAAATTGTGAATACGTTATTTACTGATGAATGGTACAGCAATGAAAAGATGAAAGAACGTGGAGTGGTACAGATTCCCCTTTGCTTTCTTGCTAAAAGTCTGGAAAATATGTCTCTTTGTCATGCAGCTTATTTCTGTAAGGGTTGGGAAAATGCCAGAGGGTGCAGGATTGAGCATGATGCAGCGGTAGCCTATGGGTTAGATGTGATCTATGAAGCATAATTGCGACGTCGCAAATGAAAGAAGGTGATCTTATGGGGCTTATATCGTGGATCAGGCAGAGATTCTTCAGAAAAAAGAACTGCTGCCACCACTACCGCAAGCATTGGAGCCGGGCTTACGGTTCTTATGGCGGTTATGTAAGACGGTGTACCAAATGCAATAAGATCGAGCAGTAAGGCACGCAGGCAAGCCCTGGGTGTTATTTTTATGCCCTGCCATAAGGCATAAAACTGGGCGCTACTCTGCCGGGAGTATAACCGGACGATCCCAATACCCGGAGAGCGGGAATAAAAATCTATGGAGGTAAACGTAATGGAATGGTTAAAAACAATTTTAGAGAAGGCAGTAATCACAGACGGTAAATTGGATGTTGAAGCAACCATGAAGACAATCAATGCTGAATTCCCGAAGCATGCAGTACCAAAGCAGGACTACAATGACAAGGTGAAAGAGCTGAGTACGGCCAATGATACGATCAAGGACCTGAAGAAAAACAATGCAGATAACGCAGATCTGCAGCAGAAGGTCAAAGCTTATGAAACTGAGGTGGCAGGTCTTAAAACTGCTGCAGAGAATACCAGGAAGGAATATGCCTTAAAAGACAAGCTGAAAGAGGCTGGTGCTACAGATGCAGATTACATCATCTACAAGCATGGCGGTCTGGATAAGTTTGTCTTTGACAAAGACGGGGCTCCCGTTGGTCTGGACGATGTATTAAAGCCTATGAGAGAAGCTTCCCCGCATCTTTTTAAGAGTGCTGGAGGAGCAGGCGGATATAATCCGGCCGGTGGTGGTAATCCTCCTGGAAACAATCCATTCGCAAAAGAAACTTATAACCTGACGGAGCAGGGACGCCTGTTCAAGCAGAACCCGGAGCAGGCCAGACAGCTGGCAGCTGCAGCCGGAGTAAAGATCTAAGAAAGAGGGGAATTTTAAATGGCAGGAACAACTTTACAGGACGTAATCGTCCCGGAACTTTTTAACCCATATGTGATCAATCGCACAATGGAGTTATCCGCACTTGTACAGAGCGGAATTATCGTAAACAATACTGAATTTGATGCCCTGGCTTCCCAGGCTTCTCCAATGGTCAATATGCCATTCTTTGAAGACCTGACCGGAGAGTCTGAGCAGGTCATTGAGGGAACAGATCTTAATGACAACAAGATCACATCCAATAAGGACGTAGCAGTGATCCTTCGTCGTGCTAAGATGTGGTCTGCAACCGATCTGTCTGCAGCACTGGCAGGAACCGATCCGATGATGGCAATCGCATCTCTGGTTGCCAGATTTTGGGAACGTGATATGCAGAAAGAACTGATTGCTATCCTTAAAGGTGTGTTTGGCACTGTGCCGGCAGGAAGCAGCGGTGATCCGGCAGCGGAGACAAGACTGGAGACCAATATTCTGGATATTTCTGGATTAAGTGGCACAAAAGCTAATTGGTCTGGTTCCGCATTCATTGATGCAGAGCAGAAATTGGGAGATGCGAAAGCACAGTTAACTGGTGTTTGTATGCACTCTGCAACAGAGGCATATCTGAAAAAACAGAACCTGATTGAAACGGTACAGCCGTCTAATGATGTTGCATTCGGTCTTTATCAGGGCAAGCGCGTTATCGTAGATGATGGCTGTCCGGTAGCAGATGGTGTTTACACTACCTACCTTTTTGGTAACGGTGCCGTGGCTCTCGGCAATGGTAATCCGGCTGGTTTCGTACCAACTGAGACGGATCGCGCAAAGCGTAAGGGTTCCGGTGTTGATTATCTGATCAACCGTAAGACCATGATCCTTCATCCAAGAGGCATTGCATGGCAGAATGCTGAGGTAGCAAAGACTGAGGGACCGTCCAGAACTGAAGTGGCAATCCCAAAGAACTGGAAGCCAGTTTATGAGCCAAAGCAGATCCGTATCGTGGCATTCAAACACAAGCTGGGATAGGAGAAGCCATGACAAAATCGGAGATGTTGATTGCGGTAAAAAACAATCTGAAGGATGACACGCGGGATCTTGACATCTCCGATGTCATCCTCAGTATCTGTGATTATTGTAACTTGGATCCAGATTGCCTTCCAGAATTACTGGAACCGGTTATCCGGAAAAAAGTCAAAGGGATCATTGATTATGAAGCGGTCAAAGGAACGGGATACCAGCAGGATATATCCGCTATCAAAGAAGGCGAAGGAAGTATCACCTATGCTACAGGTGGCAGCAATGCCCGGGACGGTATTTATGGCTTGTCTGATGCAGACAAAAGCAGTCTGCGCCAGTTTAATATCTAAGCTCGGATGTTGACCGTCGTTTTCGTGGTACATGACAGTACGAGTGTCCCGCCCGATGATGTCGGCCAGTTGCTCCTGTGTCATGCCTTTCTTCTCACGGGCTTTCTTAATCGCAAGCCCCATCGGACGAAAATCAAATTTGCGTTCGCTCTTTTCGTTCTTCATGTCATCACCACCTAATGTAATTTTACATTTCGGGTGATAGTATTTGAACGGTGCTACATTTAATTCGTACTCATTTTTCATTTCATGTACACGGTTGAACTTGTGATACTGTAATGATAAAATAAACAATAGTGTACCTTTCACGAAAGAAATATCTCAACTCTACTATCATTCAACATCCAAAATGATATACTCGCTTGCCATTCGGTTGCTAAATGGCAGCGTTAGAGCGACAATGCTCTTAGCAATCACAGGAGGTCAAAATCAATGTTCAATATTGACAAGAAGAAATTTGGCGCATTTGTCGCCGCACTTCGCAAAGAAAAAGGAATCACTCAAAAAGAGTTGTCAGAACAACTCTGTATATCTGATAAGGCTGTAAGCAAATGGGAAACGGGTGTTTCCCAAACAAAAAGATATTAAGAAACAGCCCATGTTTACCTGCTTGCAA
>OOCW01000883.1_pt1 | contig 25004 bp, 21 predicted proteins | sample 1671201 | NCBI WGS metagenome assembly OOCW01 (sample SAMN06348132, study PRJEB24527) | human gut metagenome | biome: human gut; feature: ankylosing spondylitis patient; material: feces | host: Homo sapiens | place: China | collected 2015-10
TCCTCATACAAAAGTCTTGTGAAAAGCTGCTCCATTGTCATCTGCCGGATTCCATATACATCCAGATCAGGCAAAACGCTCGTGATGTAGTTCAGCAAAATGCGGTTGCTTCCGATAATATAGAAATCCTCCGGGCGGAACTCTTTGTCATAATTATATAAAATGTAAGAAATCCGGTGCATTGCCACGGTTGTTTTCCCGGAACCCGCACTTCCCTGTACGATCACATTCTGTTTCGGAGATTTTCGGATAATTTCGTTCTGCTCCTTCTGAATGGTTGCGATGATCTCACCGAGTACTGCTTTTTTATTTTTTGCCAGATATTTTGTGAGAAGTTCATCATTCGCCACGACATCCGAATCGTAGAAATCTTTTAAGGTATCGTTTTCAATCTCATAAGTCCGTTTCATCAGAAGATCGATCGCGTAAGTTTTCTCATTCTGCACCGTATATTCGCACGGTCCGACTGCATTCTCATAATAAACCGACGCCACGGGTGCTCTCCAGTCGATGACCACTTTGTCGATGATATTTTTTGAGATTCCAACCCTTCCGATGTAGAGTGCCTCATCTTTTTTCGAATCCTCATCATAAAAATCGATCCGCCCAAAGTACGGCTTCTTCCGCGCTTTTTCTAATCTGCTCCTGTCACGCTTCACTGTCTCATACATGAGCTGGGTATTGTCGATCAGCGAAAGCGCCTCTACATCTTTCGCTCCATAGGTTTCCAATAACGTATGAATGTCCTCTTTCAGGCTTTGCTCCTGCGCGATGTTTTTATCAAGATTCTGCTGCGTGATCTCAATGGTCTGCGCAAGATGCGCCTCCTCCGCCTCCCTTGTGATACCCGGCAATTTACCAGATGATTGTCTGCGTTGTTCCATTTGCGTCCCCTTTTTACGCATATACGTTATATTTCTTCAGATCCTCTTTCACCTGCCCGATCGTCTCAAAGCAGATTCCGTGGATTCCGGCTTTTTTTGCTCCCTCGATATTTTCCATCCGGTCATCGATAAATACACACTCATCCGGTTTTAACCGGTACTGATTTAACAATGTTTCATATATTTCAAGATCCGGTTTGATCTGCTTCACTGTATAGGAAAAAATCGCTCCGTCTGTCAACGGCAGGAAATCCAGTGCATTGTCTTTTGTTCTCCGGTAAGTCCAATCCCCATAATTAGAAAGAATATACACATGCAAGCCCTCTTTTTTCATATTGGAAATCCATTCTTTCGTATAGGAAAACTGTTTGATTGCCAGTTCCAGATGATTCCAGAACAGATTGATCTCTTTTTTATATTCCGGTGCCTTCTCATAAAATGCCTGTAGGATCTGTTCATCTGACCAGACGCCACGGTCTGTCTCAGACCAGACCGGAGTATTGACCGTAGCATCCGCAACTGCTTTCACTATCTTATCATCAAATCCAAGTTGTTTCATTGCGTCTTCCGGCTCCCACGCCACAAGAACTTTCCCGACATCTAAAATAATATTTTTTATCATAAATGCTCTTTCTTCCTTGTTTTGTCACAAAAGGCAGGGTGCACTGCACGCCTGCCTCAGTCTTTTTATTTATTGCGGTAAATGATATCTTCTCTGCCTGGTCCGTTGGAAACCATTGTGATCGGGTATCCGATCTGTTCCTCAACAAACTCAATATATTTTCTGCAGTTTTCCGGAAGATCCTCGTATTTCTTAATTCCACGGATATCACATTTCCATCCCGGAAGTTTTTTGAATACCGGTTTTGCCTTCTCTAATTTTGCAGTTACAGGGAAGTCTGTAGTAACTTCTCCGTCGATATCGTATCCAACACATACCGGGATCTCATCTAAGTATCCTAATACATCAAGTACGGTAAGTGCTACATCGGTTGTTCCCTGCAGACGACATCCATATTTACTTGCAACACAGTCATACCATCCCATTCTTCTTGGACGTCCGGTTGTTGCTCCGAATTCACCGCCGTCTCCGCCGCGTCTTCTCAGTTCGTCAGCCTCGTCTCCGAAGATCTCACTTACAAATGCACCTGCTCCTACTGCGGAAGAGTATGCTTTACTTACTGTTACGATCTTCTTGATCTCATATGGTGGGATACCTGCTCCGATCGCACCGTATGCTGCCAAGGTGGAAGAAGAGGTTACCATTGGATAAATTCCGTGATCTGGATCTTTTAAGGTACCAAGCTGACCTTCTAATAAGATCTTCTTGCCTTCCTTGATTGCTTTGTCCAAGAATAAAGAAACGTCCCCGACATACGGAGCTACCATGTCTCTGTACTCATGTAAAGTAGCTAATAATTCCTCTTCTTTTAATAATGGTTTGTGATACATATGCTCAAGCATAATGTTCTTTGTCTCGCAGGTACGTTTTACTTTTGCCTGCAATAATTCCTCATCGAATAACTCACTTACCTGAAAACCGATCTTTGCATATTTGTCTGAATAAAATGGTGCGATACCGGACTTGGTAGAACCGAAAGAATTCTTTCCAAGACGCTCCTCCTCATACTGATCGAAAAGAACGTGGTATGGCATAACGATCTGTGCTCTATCTGAAATCATGATTTTTGGTGCAGGCACATTGCGGTCTGTGATCGATTTGATCTCACTTATTACCTTCGGGATATCCAGTGCAACACCATTTCCGATAATGTTGGTGATATGGCTGTGGAATACACCTGATGGCAATGTATGTAATGCAAATTTACCATAGTTGTTTACGATGGTGTGACCTGCATTTGCTCCACCCTGAAAACGGATAACAATGTCCGCTTCATCTGCAAGCATATCTGTGATTTTTCCTTTTCCCTCGTCGCCCCAGTTAGCGCCTACTACTGCTGTAACCATTTGATTTTCCTCCTGCATAAAAAAAGTGATGGTCTGTAAAAACCATCACGCTTTCCTGTTTTTACTTTATGATTATACACGAAGTAATGCCATAAGTAAAATTAATATTCATTATATTTGATATAATTGTTTATTATATCATGAAGCAAAGCTTCATGATCGACATTCGCCGTTCGCCGAATGCATAAATGCATTCTTCTCACTTGCGCTCATTATATCATGATATTCCATATGCTATCAGACACGATTGGTTTCAGAAACATGGAAACCAAAAGCGTAACTGCCAGAATCAGGACAGGTTCATATCGTACTAAACTTTCTTTCGATTCCTCTGTTTTTAAAGAGAACGGAAAAAAGAATTTTCTGCTTATTTCATATCCTATCACAGTTCCTGCCGTATTGGTGATCAGATCATCAATATCCGTAAGCCTGAATGTAAATATCTGTAATAGTTCAATCCCCAGTGATACCGCGAGTCCCATGAAAAACATAGTTTTGAAAGACCGGAAATTCTTCCAGACCGCAGGTACAAAAAATCCCATCGGTATAAATAAAATGATATTCAAAATCGTATTTTTCATATATGCAAACGGACTGTTTACAATGTCTATAAACGGTATCAGATTCAGACCAAAATCTATCTGAAATGTCCCAACCTCAGGGACACCCACAACTGAAAACATTGCAATCGCATAAAATGCAAATATCAGTTTTACACAAAATGGTTTAAATTCCCATTTCCTGTAGATTGTACACTGCAAAATAGCCAAAGCAGGAATCACAAAAATAGCAGCTGAGACACAATCTATCCCGATTGATAATAAACGCATCATTGACGTTTCCCCCTAAATATCCTGATCTTGCATATAAATTTATCATATTCCTGCCCGTAATCCCATTGATATTCTATTAAGATTGATGAAGAATTGATGAACTTTTTCTGACATTTTTTCACTACGGAACAAGCAGAAAATCATATAATTTTTCTGCTGCTGCCGACATCGGCGCACGCTCGTTTGAGACAATGCAAAACTCGCGTTCCGGTATCGCCCTGTCAAATTTCAATATGAATAATTCCCCATTTTCAATGTATTTTTCTGCGAAATCCGACACGACACTGGCAACACCGAGGTTGCGCACTGCAAACTGGATGAGCATATCACTTGTCGCAAGTTCAAATTCCGGCCGGACAAATGTGCCGCGCTCTGCCAGATAATCCTCCACATATTTTCTTGTGGAAGTGCTGCCCTCTAAGCACATCACCGGAAGATTTTCAAGCTCTTTATAGCTTAATTTTCCACCCTTTAAGTACTCAAACTTTTTTCCCGCCACAAAGACATCCTGGATTTTGCGCACAGGCGTCATTTTAAAATCGTATTTGTTGTTCACCGGGGTACTGATGATCCCAAAATCAATTTTTCCGTCCTGCAAATGTTTCAACGTCTCCGGTGTCGGGGCATTCGTCACAGTCACTTTGATCTGCGGAAATGCATCATGGAACGTCTCCAGATAAGGAAGCAGATAAAACTGCAATGTCATGTCACTGGCACCCACACAGATTTCTCCGGCATCTAAGTTTAACATCTCCGAGAGTTTTTTCTCCCCGGTAAGGATTGTCTCATATCCTTTTCTCACATATTCTGCAAGCAGTCCGCCTTCTTTTGTCAAGCGCACGCCTTTGGATGTCCGCACAAAGAGAGCGCAGGAAAGATCACTTTCCAGATGCTTGACTGCCTGGCTGACTGCCGGCTGTGAGATGGAGAGCGCCTCTGCTGCGAGGGAGATACTGTTGTATTTGGATACATAATAAAAAATTTTGTAGTATTCGAGGTTTGTCTGCATTATTTTACTCCGTGATTTTACTGTGACTTGCAAATAATTGCTTTCTTATTATAACAGTTTCCCACGAAAAAATCTTTTCTTTTGCGAAAACAAAAAAATTATATTTTTTCGCAAAAATAAACATTGTCTTTTTGCGGTCCATGCCTTATACTAAGTTGCTGAAACGTAAAGAATATGCGTGTTGAGGCTAAAAAACACGGACAGGTTTTTAACTATTTTATAAATCAAGGAGTACAGATTATGACAAAAGACATGACAATGGGAAGCCCGCTCAGAATGATCTTACTTTTTTCCGTTCCGGTTTTACTGGGAAATATTTTTCAGCAGTTTTATAACATGGTGGATACGATCATTGTCGGGCAGTATCTTGGTGAGGATGCTCTGGCTGCGGTAGGCTCTACCGGATGTCTGATGTTCCTTGTATTAGGATTTGCAAATGGTATTGCGCAGGGATTTGGCGTTATGGTCTCCCACGCTTTCGGCGCAAAAGATTTCAAGCTGTTAAAACATTATGTTGCACTTTCCCTGATACTGACTGCCATTGTATCGTTAATTCTGACTATCCCTACGGTGGCAGCTTCCAGACAATTTCTTATTTTAATGAAAACACCGGACAATATCTTAGGACTCGCAGACTCTTATATTAAAGTCATTTTCGCAGGTATCCTGCTCACGATGTCCTACAACGTTGCCGCCGGTATTTTAAGAGGGATCGGCGACAGCAAAACACCGCTGTATTTCCTGATTCTCTCTTCCTTTTTAAATATTGTGCTCGACCTGTTTTTGATCGTCGTCGTAAAACTTGGAACCGCAGGCGCTGCCTATGCAACGATCATTGCGCAGGGTGTCTCCGCACTGCTTTGCTTTATTTATATGTTCCGCAAATTCGACATTTTAAAAACCAGCCGGGAAGATTACTATCTCGACGGATACGGTGTGTTCAATATGCTTTCCATCGGTATTCCGATGGCGCTCAACTATTCCATCACCGCTATCGGAACCATGATCCTGCAGGGTGCAGTCAATATTTTCGGTTCCAGTGTTGTGGCTGCCTTCACTGCCGCCTCCAAAGTGGAAAACCTCTCCACCCAGACCATGCCGACACTCGGCACTGCGATTGCCACCTACTGCGGTCAGAACCTCGGCGCAGGAAAATACAAACGTATCTACGAGGGAATGCGCAAAGGATTTTTCATCTGCATTTTTATCTCGCTTGCTGCCTCTGCCATCTGCGTATTCGGCGGACGTTTTATTGTGAGCTGGTTTGTGAGCAATCCTTCTGAAGAAATTTTCGACTATGCCATGCAGTATCTGAACACCATCAGTTTCTTCATGCTGCCGCTCGCATGGATTTTCCTTTACCGGAACGCCCTGCAGGGCTTAAACCGCGGACTTGTTCCAATGTTAAGCGGTGTTGTGGAAATGGTGTGCCGTATTATCGTGATCGCCGTCACCTTAAATCCGTTCGGTTACTGGGCAGTCCGTCTGGCAAGCCCGATCACATGGCTGTTCACCGGAATCCTTCTGATCGTGACGTATTTTATCTGGGAAAAACAGAGCCGGAAAAAACATTCCGGTTCATCGGACTAAAATTTTAGTTTTCCACCCCACTTCTGAACAGTCTCCACAAGCTGTATCAGATACCGGAACACCGGCTCCGTGATGACTGCGAACACGATCATGAGCATTGCACATTTTCCTGTGACCGCCGTGATTGCAAACAGTTCACTGAAAAACAGCATACAAAATAACCAGCCGATGACCATCGCTGCGATCAGGATCGCATGCGGTGTTGTCATCGGTTTTGCTATATGATAAAGGATCATGAAGCCGACAACTGCGATCAGGATCGTGCACGACGTGGAAACGCACTCTTTTTCCACTCCGAACTCCCTGCAGAAAATCACCAGACCGCTCACCACGATAAAATCTGTAATCCCAGCCGGAAGCGCCTGGATCAGGACATTGGTAAGAAAATGCCCATGGATCTGATTCCGATTCTGCTCCAGCGCCAGAAAAAATGACGGAATCCCGATCGTAAAAACACTGATGAGCGACACCTGCGATGGCTCCAGCGGATAATCGATCAAAAATAGCATGGAAAATACGGCTAAGAGCATGGAGAAAATGTTCTTGACCAGATAAAGGCTGGCAGTGCGCCCGATGTTGTTCACCACCCGCCGCCCTTCCATGACAACCGCCGGCATTTTATTGAAATCGTTATCGAGCAGCACAAGCTGTGCCACATGCGAAGCCGCCTCACTGCCTGATGCCATCGCAATGCTGCAGTCTGCATCTTTTAACGCAAGAATATCGTTCACGCCGTCTCCGGTCATTGCCACGGTCTTTCCCTGCTCTTTTAATGCCTGCACCAGAAGACGTTTCTGCTCCGGTGTCACCCTGCCGAACACCGTGTATTTTTTTGCTGCCTTCCGCACTGCCTCCGCTGTTTTCAACGTTGCTGCGTCCACCTGTTTTTCCGCATGGCGGATTCCCGCTTTCTTTGCAATCTCCGATACCGTGACCGGATTGTCCCCGGAGATCACTTTCACATCCACTCCCCGCTTGGAAAAGTAACGGAACGTATCCATTGCCCCCTCCCGGATCGCATTGTTGAGCAGGATAAATGCAATGGGACTTGCATTTTCTGTCAGTTCTTTTCCATCCAGATTCCCCTCATACTCTGCAAATACAAGCACACGATATCCCTTTTCCAGAAATACTTCGATCGTTCCCTGAACAGCCGCATAATCCTGCCGCAGCACAAATTCCGGTGCGCCGACCACATAAGCTTTTCCTGCCAGAACCACTCCGCTGTATTTTGTGGCAGACGAAAATGGGACGATTTTTTCTGCACTGTTTTCCAACGGCTCCGTAAAATACTGCTGCAATGCCTCCATCGTTGCATTGTCGCACGGCAGGGCACGCACACAGTCAGAGATCGTTTTTGCGACTTTATTTTTTTCCTCTTCGGCCGCAAGGTTCTGGTCTTTTGCAAGGATAAACTGTGCCACTTCCATTTCTGGCACGGTAATGGTTCCGGTCTTATCCACGCACAGCACATTTACCCGCGCCAGTGTCTCGATACATTTCATGTCATGGATCAGTACCTTTTGTTTTCCAAGCCTCATCACCGACACCACCATCGCCACACTTGCAAGAAGGTACAGACCTTCCGGGATCATTCCGAGAATGGCCGCCACCATGCCCGTCACACTATCTTTCATCGTCGCCCCGGAAAAAAAGTATTGCTGTAAAAACAGGATCGCCCCGATCGGCAAGATGATCACGCCCACGGTCTGCACAAGGCGGTTCAACGCCCGGATCATCTCCGACTGCTCGCCCTCTTTTGTCTGCGTCGCCTGTAACATCAGTCCTGAAATATAAGAATCTTTTCCCACTTTTTCCAGTTTTGCCATGCACTCTCCTGATATCACAAAACTTCCCGAAAAAAGGGAATCTCCCTCTTTTTTTACAATCTCATCGGCCTCCCCTGTGATCAGAGCCTCGTTGACTGTGATATTGCCGGATAACACCAGTGCGTCCGCCGGAATCTGTCCACCTGCTGAAAGCGTTATCACATCATCCTGCACCAGTTCATCCGCCAAAACCTCCTGATTACTTCCGTTGCGCCGGACCGTGATTTTCGGTGTATTTAATATCGTAAGATCATCCAGAATCTTTTTGGAACGCAGCTCCTGGATGATCCCGATCAACATATTTGCAATAATAATAGGTAAAAAAGTAAGATCCCGAAAAGACCCAACTACGATCAGAAGGATCGTAATGATCAAAAAAATAAGATTATAATAAGTTACAACATTTGAGCGGATGATCTGTGCCACTGTCTTTGTGGAAGAATCTACGCTTTCATTCGACAACCCTGCTTTTTTCCGAAATTCCACTTCAGCAGTGGACAGTCCACTCATATTCTGGCACATTCTGCATCTCTCCATCTCACTTTATGATGCTTTAGTATGCCCTGTTTTTTGTTAAACTATTTGAACAATCGCTAACTGTTCTTTATTTTGCTTTTAGTGCCCAGACAGCTTTGATCTGGCTTCTGATTTTTCCATAGTCCCATTTCTGACCACTGCGGTATAAAGAAAACGGATCGTTAATGGAAAATCCTTCATCATCATAGTCATAGAGCAGGATAAAATGTCCCCCTGTGGTGAAATCTCCCTGCCGCACAGAGCAGATCACGATGTCTCCCTGATCTAAGTGCTGTTTGATCTCAGTCTGGCTGATATTGATCTGCTCGGAGCGGACACCGTAAGCTGCCGCCCCCTCTGTCATAAGCGACCACATCGTTCCTGTGCCGGACATATAAAACCCTTCCTGCATGGCAAATTTTGCGATTGCAGCCGGAGTTGCCTCCTCGTTTCCAGTCAGCGCAACTACTGCCATCGCCAGTGTTGTCGGACCGCATCCGCTGATCGCAACATTGCTGTCATCCCCATATGCAAGGCAGCCCCAGCGTTTATCCCACTGTAAAAAGAGCGGATATTCTTCCTGTAACTCTTTCTCTGTCAGTTCTGCTTTATCATAATCCCTTGTGTTCCCTTTGTAATCAGCTACAAATGCGATCATTTCCGGATTATTTGCCAAATTGATCAGTAATTTTTCCGGATATTTCTCTGCATTTTCCACAATCTGTGCGTAGCGTTCATCTGACGCTTCCATCTGTTCTAACTGTCTGATTGCCTGATTTAAGGAATAATCTACCGGTTTTGATAACACAACCTGTGGAATCTCCGCAAACGGATCATTCGTTTCTTCGCTGTCTGCCGGTTCTTCGACAGTTTCTGTAGCAGACTGTTCCTCTTTTTCCGTTCCATCTGCTGTTGTTCCATTATCTACGTCATTTGTAATTTGATTTTCTTTTTTATCTTCATCGGAGTTATCCTGCGCTGATGCCAGCACTTCTTCTGTTTTTCCAAGTTCGATCTCAGGAAAATATCTTCCACAGACACATCCCAGTAAAAAAGATGTCAAAAGCATTACACTCAAAACGATTTTTCTTTTCCGTACAAGCTTTTTCTGTCTCAGTCTTCTTTCGTCTAATTCTGTCTGATTCTGTATCTGGCGCTGATTCTGCTCCTTCATCTATCGGTAACCTCTCTCGTATTTCTTTCTTGCGTAGCGTGTTCTATTATATACATAAACCCTGTAATTTTGCTACCCTCTTCATAAAATATTAATAAAACTTTGGGTTTTCTTTGGAATACTTACAGAAAAAACAGGTGCCAAATGTATGATCCATTCAGCACCTGCCCTGTCCTGTCTGTTTTTATTTGTTGCTGAGATATTCGTGAATACCCTTAGCTGCTGCTTTACCGGCACCCATCGCAAGGATAACAGTTGCTGCACCTGTCACAGCGTCACCACCGGCATAAACACCTTCTTTGGAAGTTGCACCAGTCTCTTCTTCCGCAATAATGCATTTTCTGCGGTTGATATCAAGACCTTTTGTAGTGGATGAGATCAGAGGGTTTGGAGAAGTACCAAGTGACATGATCACAGTATCTGCCTCGATCTCATATTCAGAGCCCGGAATCTCAACCGGACTTCTTCTTCCGGAAGCATCCGGTTCGCCAAGTTCCATTTTGATCACTTTTGCACCCTTTACACAACCGTTTTCATCCACTAATAATTCGGTTGGATTCTGGAGAAGATCAAAGATGATACCCTCCTCTTTTGCGTGGTGTACTTCCTCTTTACGTGCCGGAAGTTCTTCCTCACCACGACGATATACGATATGTACCTCTGCGCCAAGTCTTCTTGCTGTTCTTGCAGCGTCCATTGCCACGTTACCACCGCCGACTACAATAACTTTCTTACCAGCTTTGATCGGTGTATCGTAATTGTCTAAGAACGCTTTCATAAGGTTATTTCTTGTTAAGAACTCATTGGCTGAGAATACACCCATTGCCTGCTCACCAGGAATACCCATAAATCTTGGAAGTCCTGCACCGGAACCAATGAAAACTGCCTCAAAGCCCTCGTTGTCCATCAACTCATCAATTGTAACGGATTTACCGATGACAACGTTGGTCTCAATCCTAACCCCTAATGCTTTCACGTTTTCCACTTCAGCGGCAACAACCTTCTGCTTTGGAAGACGGAATTCAGGGATACCATAAACTAACACACCACCTGCCTGATGTAATGCCTCGAAAATCGTCACATCATAACCAAGCTTTGCAAGATCTCCTGCACAGGTAAGACCTGCCGGGCCTGAGCCGATCACTGCTACTTTATGTCCATTTAACTTTTCTGCCTTTTTCGGTTTAATGCCATGTTCTCTTGCCCAGTCCGCAACAAAACGCTCTAATTTACCGATCGCTACAGGCTCTCCTTTGATTCCACGGATACATTTTCCCTCACACTGTGTCTCCTGTGGACATACACGGCCACAGACTGCCGGAAGTGCGGAAGACTCACTGATCACATGATAAGCAGCCTCAAAATTACCTTCTTTTACTTCTGCGATAAATCCCGGAATATTGATAGATACCGGACATCCTTTCATACACTGTGCATTTTTACAGTTTAAGCAACGGGCAGCTTCTGCCATTGCTTCTTCTTCATTATATCCCAAACATACTTCTTCAAAGTTCGCTGCACGAACGGCTGGCTCCTGCTCACGAACCGGAACTTTAGTTAATACGTCCATTTTTTCCTCCTGATTCTATGTAACTGACCAGACAGCATTCTCTCTGATCTGACAAATTTCTGATTTTTAACTGTTACAATTGCCACATCCGCCGTGATGTGTTGCACCTTCCTGTAATTTCAACATTGCTCTTCCCTCTTCGGTCTTGTACTGAGCCTGTCTTCTCATCGCCTGATCAAAATCAACCAGATGTCCGTCGAACTCCGGTCCGTCTACACATGCAAATTTCACTTCATCGCCGACAACCAGACGACATGCACCACACATTCCGGTTCCGTCTACCATGATCGGATTCATGGAAACAACCGTTGGAATTCCTAATTCTTTTGTCAATTTGCAGACAAATTTCATCATGATCATTGGTCCGATCGCCACACAATGGTCATAACGGTTACCATTATCCCAGAGTTCCTGCAGCTGTGCAGTACCGGTTCCCTTGAAACCGTACGAGCCATCATCCGTTGTCACATAAAGGTTTGTGGCAACTTTTTTCATCTCATCCTCTAAGATAAGTAAATCTTTGTTACGGGAACCCATGATAACATCACAGTCAACGCCGTGCTCATGCAGCCATTTTACCTGAGGATAAACCGGAGCTGTACCAACACCACCTGCAACAAATAAAATTTTCTTTTTCTTTAATTCTTCAATATCTTCATGAATCAGATCAGATGGACATCCCAAAGGTCCAACAAAATCTTCAAAAGCATCCCCTTCCTGTAAGCTTACCATACGCTCTGTGGAAGCTCCTACGGTCTGGAATACGATCGTGATCGTTCCCTCTTCCCTGTCGTAATCACAAATGGTAAGTGGAATACGTTCACCCTCCTCATCAATTTTTACAATAACAAACTGTCCCGGTTCGCAATACTGCGCAACACGAGGAGCCTTGACATCCATAAGATATATCTTGTCTGCCAGTTTTTCTCTTCTAACGATTGGATACATGTTTTTCCTCCTTGTATATACTCACTGCCTTTTTCATCTCTGTAATCGTTTTCCTTAATCACGAATCTCCTATGAAAATATACATTTTTTTAGCATTACTTTATATAATAAAGGAAAAGCCGTTAGATTTCAACGGCTTTTCCCTTGTTTTATTGCTTTTTCATATAATTGAAACATACTAATTATTTATAGCTTCTATTCTTACTACACCACTATTATACCTCCACTTTGGAAAACAGAATTCTGTCATTATCCAATGCCTTTCCGGCACGGACTGCAAACTGCTCTAACAGATCATCCACTGACATCTTTTCCCGTTCTTCCCCGGAAACATCCAGCACAATATTTCCCGAATCCATCATGAGGGTACGGTTTCCAAGTTCAAGCGCCTGATGCATGTTGTGCGTGACCATAAGGCAGGTGATGTTCTGCTCTGACACTATCTTTTTTGTGAGGTTCAGTACTTTCTCTGCGGTGGCAGGGTCTAAAGCTGCGGTATGCTCATCCAGCAGCAAAATCTTAGGAGTCACCATCGTTGCCATCAAAAGTGTGAGTGCCTGACGCTGTCCACCAGACAAAAGTCCGACCGGCTGCTTCATACGGTCTTCTAACCCCATGTCTAGCAGTGCGAGCTGCTCTCTGAATTTTTTCTTGTCCGCTGCCTTGATCCGGCTGAAATAGGCATTCTTTGAAGTAGTCGTGCGCAGGTAGGCAAGCGCCATATTCTCCTCGATCGTCATATGTGGTGCGGTTCCCTTCAATGGATCCTGAAACAAATGACCAATCACTTTACTGCGGACATGCTCTTTCTGATAGGTAATGTCCTCACCATCCAGCATGATCAGTCCTTTGTCTGCAAAAAAGGCTCCTGTTATCGCATTAAACAGCGTTGATTTTCCGGCTCCGTTGCTTCCTACGATCGTTGCAAAATCCCCCTGCTTTAAGGTGAGATTCAGATTTTTTAATGCACATTTTTCATTGACAGTTCCCGGATTAAAAGTTTTGCTGACATCGCGCATCACAAGCATTGCGTTCTTCTCTGCCATTATCTTTCTCCTCCTTCGCTGTCATTTTTCATAATCTCCTGAACGTATATCTGGTTCTGAGCCTTTGCGGCACGTTTCTGCCGGTAAAAATTCATCTGCTTTTTCAGATATGGGAATGCGATCGCCACGGCTACAATGATTGCAGAAACAAGTTTTAAACACTCTGCCGGCACATTTAATCTCAGGGCAACTGCCACGATAAAACGATACAGGCAGCTTCCTAAAATAACGCCGGTCACACGCTGTAACATACCGCCTTTTCCAATGATAGATTCCCCAATGATCAGGCTGGCGAGTGCGATTGTTACCATTCCGGTTCCAAGATTGATATCACAGGATTTCTGATACTGCGCAAGCAGTCCGCCGGAGAGACCTGTCAGGGCATTGGCAACACAAAGTCCGATCGTGATCATGGCACTTGTATTAATGCTGGAAGCTCTTACCATATCCGGATTATCTCCGGTTGCGCGGATGGAAAGTCCAAGCCTTGTATTTAAAAAGAAAGAGATCAGCACTCCTACAATGATAACGATCAGTGCAGCCACGATCAGTTTATACCACGTTCCACCGATCGCTGTTTTTGCCCAGGTAAAAACGGATTCACAGTTGAATAAGTTCATGTTGGAAGCGAATCCCATTACTGCAATATTAATTGTATACAATCCGGTATTTACGATGATTCCCGCCAAAATGGACTGAATCCCCATTTTTGTCTGTAAGAAAGCGGTCACAAAACCGGAGCAGACACCAGCTGCCATCGCTGCAAATAATCCCAGTATCGGATGACCTGCAAGTGTCACCGATGCACAGACGGCACATCCCAATGTAAAACATCCATCGGTCGAAAGATCCGCAATGTTTAAAATACTGAAGGATATAAATAATGCCAGTGCGACCAGTGCATAGATAAAACCAAGTTCTAATGCACTCTGTACAATTGATAATGTAATAATGGAACCCATACCTTAATTAAACTCCTCTGCTGTTACTGTCTCGATCAATTCGGAACACATATCTTTAAAGATAGAATAATCGATTCCGACTTTTTCTGCAATCTCTGTATTTACGGTTACGATACCGCTGTCTAATGTTTCTACCGGTGTTGTGGCCGGATCTGCTCCGTTTGCAAGAATGTCTGCAACCATGTCTGCTGTCTTTGTTCCGAGTGTCTCATAGTTGACGCCGTATCCTAAGAATGCTCCGTTTAAAGCAAAGGAATCTGCACTTGTGTAGTGAGGGATACCTGCGTCTGCAAATTTTTCAAAAATCGCAAGTTCTGCTGTCATAACAGTGTTGTCCTGTGGTGTAAAAATAGCGTCTACTTTTTCTGCCACCAGGGAATCTGCTGCTGCCTGGATCTCACCGGTTGTTGTACCTGTTTTTTCTACATAGGAAATCCCATGTTCATCGCAGTAATCTTTTGCCGCCTGAATAGCACTTGTGGAAGAATCCTGGCTCTTATCATACAGAAATCCGATTTTTGCAGCATCCGGATCCGCTGCCAAAATGAAATCCATGATCTGTGCCACATCAATTGCATCGGATGTTCCTGTAATATTGGCACCCGGAGCATCTGCACTTGCTACAAGTCCTGCTCCGACCGGATCTGATACTGCGGAAAATACAACCGGGATCTGATTATCTTCCGTTGCGTTCTGCATGATCATTGCTGCCGGCGTTGCAATCGGAATGATCACATCGACACCCTCTGCCACAAGATCTGCTGCGATCTGGTTCAGGGTAGAGGAATCTGCCTGACCATTATAGGTGTAATCTGCATAATCAAATGTCACACCAAGTTCTGCTCCTTTTGCATCCAGCTCTGCTTCAATTGCTTTCTCAATCTGGTTTAAGGATGCATCATCTACATACTGTACGATTCCAACTTTGTACACGGTTTTGTCTGCAGTATTCTGTGCAGTGTCCTTTGCGGTATCGGCTGCGTCTGCACTGCTCTCTGTTGTGTTCGTGCTGTTTCCTGCATTGGATGTGTCTGTGCTGTTTCCACATCCACCGATCATTGTTGCTGCCATTGCCATTGTCAATACTGCTGCCATCATTTTTCTCTTCATCATTTTTTCCTCCAAATTTTAAGAATGTTTTTTTGAAAGAAATCCGTTTTGAAAGTTATAAGAATCATGTATTGCGGTTTTGTTTGCAAGTATAAAAAGAATCTCGCCTGCGAGATTCTCCGCCTGCGGCGGGTCGCAATATGCGACATGTTTCTTATCCGCCGCAGTGCGATCCTCACGGAGTGTTTTTTATGTAATGGAAACGAAGTTTCCTATTACATAAAAAACCGTCTCAAGCTGTTGCTTGAGACGGTAATAAAATCTTATTATCGCGGTACCACTCATCTTGACCATCCGGTCCACTCTCTCATGTACTATCATACACGCCTGATTGATAACGGGTTCGGTTCCCGGTGACTCCTACTGCTGATACATGGCTCTGTATGCTTCATGTATGTTGTTCAGGTCACCCTCGAAAGTCCATTCAGTAAAATGATCCATACTGCAATCCCACCACCTGCAGCTCTCTGTAATATCAACAGATTACTTACTACTCTTTCTCAACGGTTTTTCTTTATGGTGTTACTTTAATACATTAACGTATCTTTGTCAACACCTTTTTTTATTTTTATGAGAAGTATACGAGTTCATCTTCCGGCTTCTCGGCTGGAGTTATGGAAATTGGATACAATACAGGACCTTTTCCCTTGTACTCTTTTGCGAATTCTACGTGTACTTCTGCTGTGATATTGATCCAGGATTTGTGCGGAATTTCATCCTCCCTATCGTATTTCGTTTTGAAGCCGATGAAGGTAACATCCTCCACACAGCAGGTCATTGCAAAACGTCCCGGAACCATAATTCCTTTTTTCAGTTTGTCCGGATTGTATACAAGTGCTAAGAAAGAAACTTTCTTACCCTCATACTTTTTCGGATTGTCCTGACAATCCATATACCAGATCGCATAATCTGCATCGGAAATTTCAATCTCATCCGCAGTAATGTCAAACGGTAACTCCTCCGGTCTCTCGTCAAGTGTTCCGTCCGCACGCTCATAGACAAGCTGTGCTTTCCGGTTTAATGCCTTGACATTTCTGCGGTATTTTCCTTTGTCTGTACTGTCATCACAGCGATTGAAGATCACGACATCTGCGGAAAAAAGCTGTTCCATGATCATTGTACGCATATTTGCAAGATACATATCGAAAGTCGTTGCATCTACCGTGGCAAGCTGCTGTACGATCATCCAGTACTTCGGAAGTTCCATATCCATGAGTGTTCCCATCTGCCAGGTTCCGTTGTACTCTAAGAATACCTGCTCCGGCTGGTACTCGGTATTTACTTTTTTCAAAAAGTCCTCTGTAAAATCTGCCTCACTGTCTACCATGACAAGTTTTACATTATTTTTTTCAAGTTCTTCATCCGTAAACTCTGCATCGCCGTCTTCACAGCAGATGACAAGGCTTTTTCCCTCTTTTGCAAAACCCTGCTCAAATAAGGTGTCTTTGATGAGGGAGGTCTTTCCACTGTCCATAAAACCGGTAAATAAATATACTGGTATTTCGTTCATATATATTCTCCCTTATTAAATTCCGAATAACTCTTCTAATCTGTGTTCGTCAATGTTGCAGCCGATCACACAAAGTCTTCCTGTATAGTCAGGCTCGCCGTCACGAAGCTCATATTCACCCGGAACCATGTCAAAATAAATCCATGTGCCATTCTCATCTTCTACCATTCCCTTGGCACGGAGGATTGTTCCGTAATCATCTGTCTCGCAGAGAGTCTTTAATACATCCTCGATCTTTTCCTTCGTGAATTTGTGAGGCGTCTCTTTTCCCCAGCTTGTAAACACTTCATCTGCATGATGGTGATGATGATGCTCATGGTCATGGCATCCGCAGGTGCAGTTTTCGTCATGTTCATGATGGTGCTCATGGTCGTGGTCGTGGTCTTCATGATCGTGATGGTGTTCATGGTCGTGGCCGTGATCATGCTCATGTTCTTCGTGATCGTGGCATCCGCAGGTGCAGTTCTCGTCATGTTCATGATGATGTTCGTGATCATGCTCATGATCGTGGTCATGATGGTGATGTTCATGCTCATGCTCCTCTGCCTCTTCTTTGGCATGCTGCTCAGCCATCAGTTTCATCTCAAGAGAATCTGCTCCCTCGATCACTTTTAAGATCTGCTCGCCTTTGATCGCATCCCATGCTGTTGTGATGATTGCAGCCTTTGGATTCAATGTCTGGATCTGTTTTACACAAAGTTCTAACTGCTCAGGTGTTGCATTCTGGCTTCTGCTCAGTACAACAACTGTAGCATATTCAATCTGATTATTAAAAAATTCACCGAATGCTTTCATCTGTTTGCTTGCTTTTAAAGCATTTACGACAGTTACGAGTCCGTTTAATTTAACGTCTTCCTCTTTCTCGATATCGATCACAGACTTCATAACATCGGATAACTTACCGACACCAGATGGCTCGATCAGAATGCGGTCCGGATGATATTTGTCAATCACTTCGTGAAGATTCTTTCCGAAATCACCTACTAACGAGCAGCAGATACAGCCGGAATTCATCTCGGTGATCTGGATTCCTGCATCTTTTAAGAAACCGCCGTCGATTCCGACTTCACCGAACTCATTCTCGATCAGAACGATCTTCTCGCCCTTAAATACCTCATCGATCATTTTTTTAATAAATGTGGTTTTTCCTGCTCCTAAGAAACCGGAAATAATATCAATTTTTGTCATAATAAATCCACTCCTTTTTATGTCTTGATAATATGCAGAATGCAGATTATCATGGTTACATTGTATTATCTTTGTCTGTCCGGATCACACTTTCTGCCCGAACATTCCTATTTTACTCGATTATTTTATAAAATGCAAATTTTGTGCAATTTTTAATAATTATTTTATACCCTGTTTATTTTTATCCATTATATCCGAAAACACTTCTGCATATCCTTGTATGTACCGAGAACCAAAAGGGTATCTTCACTGCTTAGTTCCATATCCGGGCCAATCGCCATATTCATCTTTCCGTCTGTTTTGATCGCCAGAATACTGATGCTGTACTTTTTACGGATATCCAGTTCACCGATCGTTTTTCCGATCCAGCCTCCCGGCACCTCCACCTCAAAAATAGCATGAGAATCATCCACTTCGATATAATCATGGATATGATCTGCCGTATAGCGGATCGCTGCCCAGTTGGCGATCTGTTTTTCCGGATAAATGACCTCGTCTGCTCCGTTGCGAAGCAGGAACTTTGCCTGTACATCCCGCTCTGCACGCGATATGACCATTTTAGCGCCAAGTTCTTTCAAAAGAGAAGTTGTCTCCAGGGAATTCTGGAAATTGCCTCCGATCGTCACAAAACAAATATCATAATTTTTGATTCCAAGCGACTCCAGAAAATTCTCATTGGTACTGTCACCGATCTGTGCGTCTGTAACATACGGAAGAATTTCATTGACAAGATTTTCATTCTCATCCACAGCCATTACTTCATGTCCAAGCTCATTCAACTGGTATGCAACATGCTTTCCAAATCTTCCGAGTCCGATAAGCAAAATATTTTTCATTATAATTTTCTCCTTTATCCAACAGTTATTTTATCAAGCGGTCTTTTTGCCCCGCTCTGGATTTTTACTGAAATTGCAGCATATATAAGTGTCAGTCCGCCAACTCTTCCAAGATACATCAAAACAACCAATATCAGATGTGATACCAGTCCAAGCTCCGTTGTGATCCCTAATGTAAGTCCTGCCGTGCCCACTGCCGATGCTGTTTCAAAAAGGCAATCCGATAATGCAACATGTTCTATCTGACTGATTGCAATTCCACCTGTGAAAAACAAAAAGAAATACAAAATAGCGATTGTTGCTGCATTTTTTACCACTGTATTATCAAATCTTCTTCCAAAAACCTCTGTTTCCGGTTCTCTTCCGAATGTTGCAAACGCATTCAGTATCAGCACTGCGATCGTTGTTGTCTTCATACCTCCTGCCGTTGATCCCGGAGATCCACCGATCAGCATCATCAAAATCATGATTGCTTTGGAAGAATCGTTCATTGCACCAAGATCTGCCGTATTAAAGCCTGCCGTCCGAAGAGTTACCGACTGAAAAAAAGAAGCCAGTATTCTTTTTCCCATAGAAAATCCGGCGAAATCACTTAGAAAGAAAAAAAGAGCCGGCAGTAAAATTAAAACAGTGGTGGTAACGAGGATAATCTTACTCTGCAGACGGTAACGTTTCAAGTTCCATTTGTTCGTGCAAAAATCATCCCAGGTCAGAAATCCGATGCCACCGATCACGATCAAAAGCATGATCACAATATTGATCAATGGATTGGCAATATATCCTGTCAGAGATGGAAATGTCTGTTCCGTCGTTCCAAGTATGTCAAAACCTGCATTGCAAAAAGCCGATACCGAATGGAAGACTGACATCCAGATTCCTTTCCATCCATAATCCCTGCAAAATACAGGAAGCATGAGAATGGCACCGACCAATTCGATCAGAAATGTTCCCTGTAGAATAAATTTCGTAAGCCGGACAATTCCACCTACCTTCGGTGCTGAAATTGCATCCTGCATCGTGCTCCGCTGCATTAACGAGATCTTTCTCCCCGATACCATTGAAAAAGATGCAACCACAGTGATGACTCCCAATCCACCGGTCTGAATCAGAAGTAAGATCACTGCCTGACCAAACGCCGACCAGTAGCTTCCTGTATCCACGACCACAAGTCCTGTCACGCAGACAGCTGATGTCGCAGTAAATAAAGTTTTATCAAACGGTGTCACAACTCCGGCAGAAGATGAGATCGGAAGCATTAAAATAATTGCTCCAAGTAATATCACACCTGCAAATCCAAATGCGATCATCTCAAACGATGACATTTTCTTTTTTTTACGTATAAGTTCCGGCATATCAATTCTCCTCTTTTTCTGCTGCTTTCATTTTATTTGTGGAACTGCATATTGTAAAGCTTTTCGTAAGTTCCCTTCCTGTCCATCAGTTCTTCATGTGTTCCTGATTCTTCGATACCATCCTCAGATAAAACAATGATCTTCTCTGCGTTTTTGATGGTGGAAAGCCTGTGTGCAATTACAAATGTGGTACGGTTTTTTGCAAGCTTCTCCAATGAATCCTGTACTACTTTTTCACTCTCATTGTCAAGTGCGGAGGTTGCCTCATCAAAAATAAGGATCGGTGGATTTTTAAGGAAAACCCTTGCGATGGACAATCGCTGCTTCTGTCCTCCGGAAAGCTTGATCCCGCGCTGTCCGATGTCCGTCTCATAACCGTTTGGAAGTGACATGATAAACTCATGCGCATTGGCGTTTTTTGCTGCCTCGATGACTTCCTCTCTTGTCGCATCCGGTTTTCCGTAACGGATATTATCAAAAACAGTTCCAACAAAAAGATACACATCCTGCTGCACAATGCCGATGTGGTCGCGCAGACTCTTTAAGGTGAGATCACGCACATCTTTTCCATCGATTTTTACTGCGCCGCCCGTCACGTCATAGAAACGTGGAATGAGGGAACAGAGCGTACTTTTTCCTGCGCCGGAGGAACCGACTAATGCCATGTAAGCCCCCGCCGGAACATTTAAACTGATATGATTCAACACTTTTTCCGTGTTTTCCTCATACTGGAATGAAACATTTTCAAAAGTAATATCTCCTTTTACATCCTTAAGTTCCACTGCATCTTTTTTGTCCTCGATATCCGGATGAATGGCGAGGATCTCCTGAAAACGTTCAAACCCGGTATAACCATTCTGAAACTGCTCTGTGAAATCAATGAGGGTGCGGACCGGATCCGTAAACACACTGATATAGAGCATAAATGTGACAAGGTCGCTGACATCCACACTGCCTTTTGCGATCAGCACCGTACCTGTCAGGATCACACTGACCTGAATGAGTGTCGTAAACGCTCCAAGCCCTGCCTGATAACTTCCCATGTAAAAATAGCTGTTTTTCTTGGCTGCAAGGAAACCGTCATTGCCTTGCTTAAACTTGCGGTTTTCAATCTCTTCGTTGGCAAAAGATTTTACCACCCGGATACCGGATAAGTTGTCCTCGATCTGCGCATTGATGTCCGCAATTTTTACACGGTTCTGTTTGAATGCGAGACGCATTTTTTTATTCAGGACAAATGCATAGATCAGCATGAACGGCAATATTGCAAAGGCTGCAACTGCGAGCATTGGGCTGATGTTCACAAGAATGATCAGTGCTCCGGCAATTTTGATCACGGACAGAATGATGTTCTCAGGTCCATGATGCATCAGTTCGCTGATATCAAAAAGATCGGTTGTGATACGGCTCATCAGCTGTCCGACTTTCTGGTCATCATAAAAGGAAAAGGACAGTTTCTGGTAATGTGCGAAAATTTCCGCACGCATGTCATACTCGATTTTCGCTCCCATCACATGTCCATAATTACAAATGTAGAATTTACTGTAACAGTCAACCGCCACCAGCGCAAACAGTCCAATGGCAATGTATGCTGCCTGATGCAAAATTTCTGCCGGCTCACGGTACACAAGATTGTAGGTCACATACCGCACGACCAGCGGAATGATCAGGGCAACCGCCGCAGAGAGCGTTGCAAAAAACATGTCTGTCCAGAACACACGCATGTAAGGTTTATAATAGGTGAGCATTTTTTTCATGGTTCCACTTTTTTTCATAAATTCCGGTTCTCCTCTGCATAAGATAAGACTGATACATTCTTTTATGCATCAGTCTCATTCAAATTCATATGATATTATTTTAGACGTAAAGCTGAAATTGTCAAGCTTTTCCCCTACGCCGGATATGCTGCTTATTTTCTCTTTTCAAACCCATACACCCATTTTCCACGCAAAAATAAAGCAAGGAAAATGACCGAACTAATACTCCAGGTCAATGGATACGCCCAGAAGATCACGCGGATATCCGGGATAAAATGAACCGTAACCGTGATATAGCTTACACGGAACAGACACCATACACACAGCATGACGATCATTGGAACCGATGCATTTCCCGAACCACGAAGCACCGCAGCGATGCAGTGGGAAAAAGCCAGCAGAAAATAGAACAATGCAATGGTTCTCGACTGCATAACTCCATAATGTACTACATCCGGTTCACTGTTAAAGGCTGCAATAAGCACCGGTGCGGCTGTATAAATCACAACTCCGATCAATTCTGCAATGATAATCGAACAGAGAACGCCAAATCTCGCTCCTTTTTTTGCACGGTCATACTGCTTTGCACCAAGGTTCTGGCTGACAAAAGTGGTCAGCGCCATCGTAAAACAGGTCACCGGCAGAAACGCAAATCCTTCGATTTTGGAATAAGATCCACATCCCGCCATCGCCATTTTCCCAAATGCATTGATATTTGTCTGCACAAAAACATTCGCAATGGCGATCACAGAATTCTGAAAACCGGACGGCACACCGTTTTGTATGATCTGCCACAGCATCTGGCTGTCAAAACGGATTTTATTTAACTGAAGCCTATATTCTTCTTTTGCTCTCAGAAGATGGATCAGACATAAGAATGCACTTACAAATTGGGAAATCGCTGTTGCCAAAGCGGCTGCACCGACTCCCATCCCCAATCCTGAAATAAAGAAAATATCCAGCACCACATTGATACAGGAAGAAATGATCAGATAAATCAGCGGATGTCTGCTGTCTCCAACCGACTGCAAAATCCCTACAAAAATATTGTACATGATCACTCCGATAGAGCCTGCAAAATAAGTGCGGAAATAGGTGATAGATTCCGGAAGCACCTCTGCGGGTGTTCCCATCAACACCAGGATCTTCGGTGCTAAAAGCATGCCGATCACTGTCAATGCAATTCCTGCTGCAATTCCAAACGCAACCGTTGTGTGGATTGATTTCTCCAGATTTGCCCTGTCTTTCGCTCCATAATATCTGGCAATTACAACACCTGCACCCATTGCGATGCCATTGATAAATCCAACCATCAGAAAAATCAGATTCCCGGATGAGCTGACTGCCGCCAACGCATTGCTGCCGAGATAATTTCCTACGATCAGTGAATCTGCCGTGTTATACAATTGCTGAAACAAATTTCCAAGAAACAGCGGAATCGCAAATAAAATAATTTTTCTGGAAATGCTTCCCTCTGTCATTCTTGTTTTATCTTCTGTTCTCATCATTACTTCCTCGTATCTTTTTCTGCTCTACGCTCTGACTCTAATAATAGGTACTATCTATAGTATAGTTTTTTTCGTGTAAAATCAACAAGTTTTGAGGATTATAAGAGATTTGGATTGAACAAAATCTTGAGTTACATAACTAATGCTGCTCCATATAATCAATAAATTCCGTTGTCTTAGACCAGTACTTAATCCCCCAATTTTCAAAATTCCATTCATCCATGTAATTGTTACATTCATAGTCAATATACTCTTTTAATATTCTTTCATTTGCTACATCAATGTCTAACATTCTTGGAATTCTGATTCCTGTCTGCAACAGTCTGTTATAATCATTTTGTTCTGCTTCGATTTTATTGCCAAATGAGTAATATTCACATGGCTCATGGTGTATCTGTTTTAACACATAAAATTTACCTTCCCGTTCTGCCAAATAGGAATAACCACCTTTTCCATGTCCTAATAACTTCACAATTTTATATTCTTTCTGATTAACATTCATAACATCCTGCATTATCGTCCCCCCTGTTTATTCGGCAAAGTATATTCCTTGAATCCGACCACTAACGTAGCGTCAGGCTTTTGCATCGCAATTAATAGCGTGTTGTTAAAACTATAATTATGAAATTTTGACATCGTGCTAAGATAATTGCGGTAGCTGTCACTGTTGAATAAATCCTGCAATCCCTGCTCCAGTTTATCCGTAAGCTCCTGCACACGCTGTTTTTCTGTATTATTTTCTGCCATAAATGCCTCCATTTTGTACGATAAAAGGCAGCCACTACGGACTGCCCTTACATCAACTGCTATAACATTTTTAATAATCCTGCTTTTATTCCCAACCCGAATAGTGCTGACAGGTTGGGAATAAAGTTGGGAATAAAACTTTTTTTATAAAATCTGATCTTTCCCCTTTGCCTTATCCACTGCATCCCTTCCTGCAGGTGTCCCGGACACCCTTGCCTTCATTGCTGCGAGTTTTTCTTGCAATGAAGTCCGTTCTGCCAGTCGGTCTGACAGCTTATCATCCGTAACCGTTTTTCCAAGATTACTCTGCTTTGCTGGCATATCAGCAACCTCATCCTCTTTTTTATCCACCGATTTCACATCTTCATGTGTTTTTTCCGGTTCCGTGGCTTCGTCATCCATGCCAATCGCATCATCGCCCTTTTCATCCATGTTAAGCAAGGCATTAAGTTCTGCAAGACGTTCCAGTTTCTCGGAAAGCTCCGCTTCCTGCGGAAACGGCTTGTCTACTTCTGCTTTTGCTGTTTCAAGCTGATGTTCCACATTGGAAAGTTTCGTCTGTGCTTCCTCAAGTTGTGCTGGCATTGCTTCCAGTGCATTGTTGATTCTTGTGATATTTCCGAGCGGATCAGTGCCGACTTCCATCGGATGGCTCATGGCTCCTTTG
>OOCW01000886.1_pt1 | contig 24970 bp, 26 predicted proteins | sample 1671201 | NCBI WGS metagenome assembly OOCW01 (sample SAMN06348132, study PRJEB24527) | human gut metagenome | biome: human gut; feature: ankylosing spondylitis patient; material: feces | host: Homo sapiens | place: China | collected 2015-10
TATTTTTTTACATTTAGTCTGTACGTTTTCCTATTTTTCTTGTAAAATATAAATACAAAATTCAATAATTTTTAAAAAATCATTTATGGAGGTATATTATAATGGAATTAATTGGAATTTTGATTATCATTTTAGGTTTTGCTCTAAAACTAGATACAATAGCAGTTGTTGTTTCTGCTGGTGTAGTTACAGGATTAGTTGCAGATATGAGTATTTCAGAAATACTTTCTACTTTAGGAACAGCATTTATTAACAACAGAACAACATGTCTTTTCATGTTAACTATACCTGTAATAGGATTATGTGAAAGATACGGATTAAAAGCAAAAGCTATTGATCTTATAAAAAAAGCAAAAGGTTTATCTACAGGTTTATTATTAAGTGGTTACACTTTCATAAGAGAAACAACTATAGCAATGGGAGTAACTCTTGGAGGACATCCTCAATTTGTTAGACCTCTTATAAATCCAATGGCTGAAGGAGCTGCTATTGCTAAATATGGCGATCTTGATGAAAAAGATGTAGATAAGATTAAGGCATATTCAGCTGCATCAGATAATATTGGTAATTTCTTTGCTCAAAATGTATTTATGGCTAACTCAGGTGTTCTTTTAATTGCTGGTACGTTAGAGTCTTTAGGATATAATGTTGATACTTTAGCAATAGCTAAAGCTTCTATTCCTGTTGCATTAATTGCTTTTGTTTTATGTTTACTTCAAAATTACATTTTAGATAGAAGATTAAAACAAAAGTATAATAAAAAACAATAACTATAGGAGGACAAGCTAAATGGATATAACAGCATTATCGAATATATTACTTGAAATATTCTATATCATGATAGGGCTATATATGGCTACTACAATGATATTTACTTTAAAAGATAAAAATCATAAAACTAGAATAGGTACTGCTCTTTTCTGGGGAATAGTATCTGTAATCTTCATATTTGGTAAATTAATACCTTCTACAATAATTGGTGCACTTATTATTGTAATAGCAGTATTATCTGCATTAAAACAAATAAACATAGGAACTTTAAAACAACTTGATAGTACATTCACTCAATTAAAAGCTGATAAATTAGGTTTAAAAATATTTATTCCTTCATTAACAATTGCAATTGTAGCTATGATTATAGCTCAATTTACACCTTTCTCTGGTACTGTTGCTATCGGTATAGCTGCAACAGTAGCTTTATTACTAACTTTTGTTATAACTAAAGCTAAACCAATTGAATATATTGAAGATAGTAATAGAATGTTCCAATCAGTTGGAGTATTTGCAATATTACCTCAATTATTAGCTTCACTTGGAGCATTATTTACTGCTGCTGGTGTTGGTGATATTATTTCTAACATCATTTCAGGTGTTATCCCTGACGGAAACAGATTAGCTGGTGTTATTGCTTACTGTGTAGGTATGGCTATCTTCACAGCTATCATGGGTAACGGATTTGCTGCCTTTTCAGTTATTACTGTTGGTATAGGTGTTCCATTTGTATTTGCTCAAGGTGGAGATCCTATTGTTTGCTCAGCTTTAGCATTAACAGCTGGATTCTGTGGAACACTATTAACACCAATGGCTGCAAACTTTAATATGCTTCCTGCTGCTTTATTAGAAATGAAAGATAAAAATGGAGTTATTAAAGCACAAGCACCATTTGCTTTAGTTTTACTAACTATTCATATAATCTTAATGTACACATTAGGATTCTAATACACTAAGAAACGGAGAGATTTACAATGAAAGTATTAATAACAGGTTTTGATCCATTTGGTGGAGAAAGTATTAATCCTGCTTTAGAAGCAGTAAAAGCATTACCTGACACAATAGCAGGTGCAGAAATAATAAAACTTGAAATACCTACTGTTTTTAGAAAATCATTAGAAAAAATTGAAGAAAATATAATAAAGCACAATCCTGATATAGTAATCTCAGTTGGGCAAGCTGGTGGAAGATTTGGTGTTACTCCAGAAAGAGTAGCAATAAATATCGATGATGCTAGAATTGAAGATAATGAAAAAAATCAACCAATTGATATAACTATATTTGAAGATGGAGAAACAGCATACTTTACTAACCTTCCTATTAAGGCAATGGTAAAAGAAATGCAAGATGGAGGAATTCCTGCTTCTGTTTCAAACACAGCTGGTACATTTGTATGCAACCATGTTATGTATGGTATCATGTATATGATAGATAAGAAATACCCTAACATAAAAGGTGGATTTATCCATGTACCATATATACCTTCTCAAGTAGTTACTAAGCCTAACATGCCTTCTATGTCAGCATCTGATATAACAAAAGGTCTAGAATTATCTATCAAAGCTGCTGTAGAAAACAAAGAAGATGTTAAAGCTGTTGGAGGCGAAATCTGCTAATGGAACAATATAACCTTTTTGTATATGGAAGCTTAAGGCCAAACTTCTTTAACTTTGAAAAATATTTAGAAGGAAAAACACTTGATATAAAGCCTGCAGTTTTAAAAAATATGGATTTATATCATATGCCTTACAAAGGCTATCCTGCAATTACTAAAGGTACTGGTGTAGTTGTTGGTGAAATAATTACTGTTAAAGATTATGATTCTACAGTAAAAGCAATTGACATCATGGAAGGATTTTTAGGAGAAAATAATCCTAATAATGAATATCATAAAATTCTTTTAGAAGTTAATCATTTAAATTCTAATAAAAAAGAAAAATGTTATACATATTTCTACAACGCTGATATTGATAAAGACTTTAATGAAAAAGCAGTCTTTATCAGTGATGGTGACTGGAAAAACTATATGTTAAATATAAATAAAGACTCTGCTAAATAAGCAGAGTCTTTATTTATATTTAATAATTTATTATTAACTTTTAGTCTTCATATTTTATTTTAATAAATTTATCTATTTCTTCTGCCACAAGTTTTGCATGTGCTGCAGCTCTAACTACAGTATCTGCCCCTGTAACAACATCCCCTGATGCAAACACACCTTCTTTTGTGGTATGCCCACTTTTATCAGTTATTAATAATCCCCATTTATTTATTTCAAGGCCAGTGGTATTGGATACTATATTATTTCTTGCCGCTTGGCTAATAGCTATAATAACAGAATCACATTCAAATAAACCTTCTGTACCTTCTTTATTTACTGTTATAATTTTACCATTATCATCTTCTGCATTTTCTGTTTCTATGTATTTAACACCTTCCTCTGTAATTTCCAGTGGTGCTTTAAATAATTCAAACTTTACGCCATCTTCCTTGGCTTCTTCTAGTTCAGCCTTAGTACATGTCATATTTTCAAAGCCTTTTCTATATAATACATATACTTCATCTGCTCCGCTTCTCTTTGCAGTCCTTGCTGCATCCATTGCTACATTTCCAGCACCAATTACAGCAACCTTTTTACCTAATCTATATACAGATGGTGATTTTAAATAATCTATGGCATAATGTACATTTCCTAAACTTTCCCCTTTTATATTTAATGGCTTAGGATTCCAAACCCCTGTACCAATAAATACAGCCTTATATCCATCAGCTAATAATTTATCAACTGTAATTACTGGTCCTATAAGTGTATTTGGTCTAATTGTCACTCCAAGTTCTAAAAGTTTTTCCTCATATTTATCTATAGTTTCATTAGGAAGTCTATATTCAGGTATTCCATATCTTAATACTCCACCTATTTTTTCATGAGCATCAAAAATAGTGATTTTATATCCTTTTCTAGCTAAAATAAATGCTAAAGTAATACCAGCAGGTCCACCACCTATAATAGCAACACTATGTTTATTTTTCGGAAGGTTCTCAAAATGAATTTTATCTAGATATTCACTTGATATAAACTCTTCCATTTCACAAAATCTCACTGGCTCACTTTTAATTCCTCTTATACAATTTCCTTTGCATTGATCCTCATGAGGGCATACCACTGCACAAATAGCTGATAATGGATTATTCTCAAAAAGCATTTCTCCTGCTTCATGGATTTTTCCTTCTTTAAATAAAGAAATAACTTCCGGTATTGGTGTATCAATTGGACAGTTCATTCTACATCTTGGCTTTTTGCATAATAAACATCTATCTGCTTCTAATAATAATTCTTTCATTTGTTTCTCCCCTCTGTTTTTAAAAAGACTTATAGCATTTATTTTATCAAATTTAAGTATTATTTATCAAATACACCAAATACGTATTTCTTAAATTCTTCAAATGTACTTTTTTCTATTGATACTCCTTTATGTATTTTACCAGTTGCAAAATTATATTCAGCAACACCATAATTAAACATTGCACTTGTAATAATAAAGTTAGTATCATAATATCTATAATTTGCTTTATTGTCCATTGCAACCATGCATATATCAACTAAATCCTGAGAATCTCTAAGATATCCTGCCTTATTCATTTCTAAAATAAAGTATAGTAAATTATAAGCCCCTGCCAGTTCCACCATAGAATCCCCAGCTATATTATATAACTTATTTATATTATGGAAGTATTTAATACTTTGAAATTCAATAGTTTTATAATCTTCATTTATTTTTACTTCTCTTAAATTTAATTCATTAATTCTATCTTTTATATATTCCCATGATGTTGTTTCTCTTATTGAGTTATTTTTTATAACATTTTGAAATTTTTCAAACATCTCTTCAGCATCATTTCCTTTGTGCATCAAAGTTCCATTTATATTAACTGTATATTCTCCATTTGAATATACTAAAGCTATTTTATTATCCATATATATACACTCCTATTTATTAATAATAATTATTATATCACATTTAATATTCTTATATATAGTATTTTCATCATAACTCTCCCATTCCCAATAATCATATTTTAATCTACTTCATATAATATTATTAAATCAATATATAAAAGTGATAAAATGAGATACGTTCTAGATATAAAAAAGTGTAAATTCATTGGCAAAGGACATGAAGGTCGCGTTTATCTTACACCAGAAGGATTTGCTTTAAAAATATTTTATAAATCTAAAAATGCCAATGATGAAGTAGAAATTTTAGAAAAAGTTAAAAATAGTCGTTTTTTTCCTAATGTTTTATTTATAGCAGATAAAATGGTGCTTAGAGAATACATTTCTGGTGAAAACTTAGGAAGTTATCTTTATAAGCATGGTTTATCATATAATATTGCCGTTGAAATAATTGAACTTGTGGAGGAATTTAAAAAGTTAAATTTTACACGAATTAATATTAGAAGCGCTCATATTTTCATTGATAGCAATGAAAAACTTAAAGTCATCGATCCAAGAAAGCCATATATAAAAAACACACCTTATCCTAAAGATATCATTCATGTACTTGTAAAACTTGAACTTTTTGATGATTTTCTAAAATATGTAGCTGAATATAATCCTTCTCTCTTAAAATATTGGTCATTAGGATACGACTATTACATTAAAATGTCTAAGAAGAAATATTTTATCAAGTTGAAAATATGTTAATTTATTTGTAAAAGAAAAACAGCTAGTACATAAAACTAGCTGTTTTAGATATCCTTGAAAGAAATTGATATATATCTTAAAATATATTTATAACCAAATTTTACAAGGAGGTTTTATTTTGACTTTACCTTATTATGAAAAACTACCCTGTGGTGGAATTCTCACAATCGTTAATAATAAGTGGTTTATCCAATATTCATTCCTTCCTCTTGACCCTGGCGGTGGTAATATATCAATTATCATAAAAAGTACAGATATAGACAATCATCTTATAGCCCTTCGTAATAATTTTGAACTTTTCAAATCAATAGAACATAACTGTGATGAATGTATTTATGGCATACCTGCTTATATGAATATGACCATTAATGTTCATGGTCCTTCTAAAGGAGTATGTTTAGAAGGATATTATCGTCCTATTTCCACCGAAAAAGAATTCCAATTAGTAAAAGACTCTTTTCTTTATGCAAAGGAAAAAGCCATGGAATTATTAAAGAATAAATCCACAAATTAAAAATCCTGCTAAGCTTACTGCACTTGCAATCAGTGCATATGGAATTTGACTTAGTGCATGATCCATATTATCAATACTGCATGAACTAGATGTTAATACTGTAGCGTCTGAGTAGAAACAAGCATGACTACCTAATGCTCCTCCAGATAATACTGCTGCCATTACTAAAACTAAGTTAGCACCTAATGATGCTCCAAGTGGAAGAATAATTGGTACGCATACTGCTGGTATGCCCCAGTTGCTTCCTGTAATAAATGTAAGTAATGCAACCACAATAAATGATACTGCCGGGAAAATATCTCCATTTAAATATGGAGCAACTGTTTCTATTACATAGTTAGGCAACCCTATATCATTAGCTGCTTGCTGCATAACAAAGGCCATAAACACAATGGCTATTGTTGGCACCATGTCACAGAATCCTCTTATATAAATATCACAAAATTCATCAAATGTCATTTTCTTTCTTGGTACATATAGTACAAGACACACAAACAGTGCTGCTATAACAGATATAAATAAATCTCCGCTAATTATTGTCATACCAATTAACACACCCATTGGTAATAAAAAGTCAATAAGCTTTCCTTCTCCATTTGCATATTCATCAAGCAAATCCGAATTAAACTTACTACTAGTTTCACCATAAACTTTTCCCGTTGTTTCCACTCTCTTATAAGCGTCTTTCATTTTACCAATTTTAGGTATTATCCCTAAAATGAAAAGTGGCACTATAATAACTGATGCCCATGCATAAAAAGTAAATGGAATAACTTTAAGATATGTAGCTATATCACTTCCATAATTTAATGCTGCAACAGCAGGCTCTTTTCCAAAAACACTGGCATAAAATATTGCCCATGTTGAAAATGGTAATAATACACAAATTGGTGCTCCTGTAGAATCTATTATATACGCTAATGATTCTCTTGGAACTTTTTTCTTATCACTTATATTTTTCATACATGCCCCTAAGGTCATGATGTTTAAGTATTCATCAACAAAAATTAAAATCCCTAATATCCAGGTTGTAATCAATGTACTTTTTTGGGTTTTACAATATCTTTCTAACTTTCCTGCAAACCCTAATGTTCCTTTAGACTTTCTAAGTAATGCAATTAAACTCCCAAATAAACCACATACAATTAATACCCATTGATTATCTGGATTACCAGCAGCTGTAAAAAAGGCCTCAGACCATTTGCTACCGAACCCAAACCCATACATTATTATATATGTGGACAATGTCCCCAATAATAATGCCTCTAATGTTTTTTTTGTCAATAAAGCAAAGATTATAACAATCATTGCTGGTAAAATACTTAATACACCGTATTCCACTTATCATTCCCCTTCCGTTTTGTAAAATTATATTTTAGTACTTTATTTAAAGCCCTATTAAGTATACATTAGTACTACAATAAAATATATAAAAAAATTAATTTTTTTATATATTTTCTGGTTTTTATCTACTTATATAAATATATCTATATTTTTTATCACACAATAAATGTTATAATTTAAATGCAGATAGCAAGTTAATGAAAATACTATATTATAGATGAGGTAATAATATGAAAAATTTAAAAATTTACTTTACTTCTGACATGCATGGATATATTTATCCTACTAATTATGTTGATGGAAATGAAAAAAATATTGGCCTTTTAAACATAATGTCAAATTTCAAAAAGGATGATAATACTCTAATAATTGATTGTGGTGATACTATTCAAGGTTCTCCTTTTACAAACTATTTAAGTAATAATGATTTCACTATTCATCCAATAGCAGACATAATGAATGCTGCTGGCTATGATTATATAACTTTAGGAAACCATGATTTCAACTATGGTCTTACTTATTTAAATAAATATCTCCATACATTAAAAGCTAAATGCTTATGTGCAAACATAGTAGATAAAACAGGGCAACTTCCAATATTACCATACGATATTAAAACATTAGGTAATGGTTTAAAAGTTGGTATAATCGGTATTACAACAGATTTTATAAATAGATGGGAACGGGCTGAAAATATTGAAAATCTAACAATTAGTAATACCTATAAAGCTGTTTCATATTATTTTGATGAAGTGAAATCTTCTTGTGACATACTTATCGGTATTTATCATGGTGGCTTTGAGTATGACTTAGAAACACATAAACAGCTTACTAAAACATCAGAAAATATAGCCTATAAATTATGTGAAGATTTTTCTTTTGATATTCTCCTAACAGGCCATCAACATATGTCTATCGCTGGGCAGACACTTCATGGCACTCATATAGCTCAAACGCCTTTTAATGGAACTAAATATCTAGAATTAGATCTTACATTACAAAATGATGGAATAAAAACTATTGAATCATCTTTAAAAGATGTATCTGTGAATCCACAAAAAGAAATGTATGAAAAATATCTTCCATTGGAAGAAAAAATTCAAGAATGGCTTGATACACCAGTTGGCTTCCTAAACAAAGAATTAATGCCTTCATCACACTTAGAAATGGCTCTAAATGGTTCAGAACTAGCTAATTTTATTAACCAAATTCAAATTGATGAAAGCGGAGCTGATATTTCTTGCACTTCTTTTTCTAACGAAATAAAAGGCTTTAATAAAAATGTTACTGTAAGAGATATAATGTCTACTTACAAATATCCAAATACCCTTGCAGTTTTGGAAATAAACAGAAAATACTTAAAATTAGCTTTAGAAAGATGTGCTAGCTACTTCCATATAGATAATGAAACTATTTCAATCTCAAATAGGTTTCTAAAGCCTAAAGTGCAACATTATAATTATGATTATTTTAATAATATTGAATATACTTTTGATTTAAGAAAACCTGTAGGTTCAAGAGTAACTTCTATAAAATTTAAAGGCCAAGAGCTATCTGATAATACATCATTATCACTTGTAATGAATAATTATAGGGCTACAGGTGCTGGTGGCTATGAATTCTTAACGGAATGTCCTATGATAAAAGAAATACAATGCGAAATGCCTGAAGTAATAATTAATTACTTTAGAAAGCATACAAATGTACAAGTAGACTGCACTAAATATATAAATGTTATTTACTAAAAAATATAATTATAAAAAAACCTATAGTTGAAAATAAATTCAACTATAGGTTTTAAATTAATTTATGCTCTTTTTCCTTTTTATAATTTTAACTCCAACTGCAACCATTACTAGAGCTGAAACTAATATTATTATATAAGCTTCACTTCCAGTATTAACTAAAGGTTTATTATTCTTATTAATACTTTCATTTTTATTACCTGCTCCAGGTTTGTTATTTCCTGGTTTGTTATCTCCAGGTTTATTATTTCCTGGCTTATTGTTTTCATCTTGATTATTGTCATCTTGACCAGGTTCTTTTTGTTCTTCTTTTCTTAAATTATCCATAATATTTTTTAAATTTTGCTCTGCATTGTCAATTATTTCTTGTGTTACTGTTGGATTTTCTGAAACTGCATTCTCATACACTTCTTCTGCTTCATTTAATGCAGCAATTAGCTTTTCTCTATCTTCTTTAACTATTTTTTCAAACTTTTTGCTACTTACTATTTCTTTTGCATTTTTAATAGTATTAAATAAATTTTCAGTAACTAGTGAAACGTACTCTTCTAATTTTACATTATCTATATTTATTGAATGTTCATCAGTAATTTGTGTTCCATTTACAGCTCCCATAGCTATACTGAAAATTGAATTTTCATCACTTTCTTCTGTCATTTCAAAAATTACTTGATATTTATTGTATTCATCTTTTGGATATATTTTACAATTTATACAATATCATATACTTATGTTAAATAAAACGTTTTTTATAAAAATTTAATATTAGCTACTATTTTTTATGATATTTTCTTACCGTTATATCTTTAGATAAAATATTATTTTTCTTCATTTAAAAACTTCTCACATAAAATCTTTCTTAATTTTTCTAGTGATTCTTCACCAATATTATTCTTAATTTCATCTTCTATTTGACTTTTTATATTATTAATAATATCATAGCACTCTTTTCCTTTTTCTGTTAATACAACACTTTTCTCTTTTTGATTGTTAATCATATAATCAAGTTTTACATATCCCTTATTTTCTAAGTTTCTCACACATTTGTGTACCCCTTGTCTTGATATTCCTATTACTCTTGCAATTTCAGACATCGTAATATTATTCTTTTCTATTAATGAAAGAATATATGTTTCTGTATTTGATAATTCCTCTTCGTTGTTTTCCTTCCAACTCTTTTGAACCTTATTCCTTAGCTCTTTATGACGTTCACTAATTAAATCTATAAGATTTAATGTGCTTAATTCCTTATCCATAATATAATACCTCTCCCCTATGTTTAACGTGTCTTTAATTATAACTTAATTTATTAATAATATAAAGTTTTTGTAAGCTAAGTTGACATTATTGCTTTTTATATGTTATCATTTATCGCAAACTAAGTTGACAATAAAATAAGAAATGAGGAAATATAATGGGAAAAAATAAAAAAGAATCATTTATCTTTACACTAATGATGTGTTTTGGAATGGTTTTAGGTATGACTATTTATAATATGATACTAAACATGGGATTTACATCTAAAATATTTATAGCATTATTATTTGATTTTTGGCCTGGATTTATATTGGCATTATTGTTAGATGTATTTATTGTTGGTAAAGCTGCTAAAAAAATTGCAAGTAAGATAGTTAGTGAAGATGCTCCAATGATAAAAAGAATTTTAACAATGTCTTTACTTATGATTTGTGGAATGGTAATATTTATGTCATTCTATGGAGCAGTAATTCACACAGGATTTTCATCTGAATTACTTCCTGCATACTTAAACGGAATATGGAAGAACTTCATTATGGCAGTACCTCTTAATTTACTAATTGTTTCACCTTTAGTAAGAACAATTTTCTTTAAAATTTTTCCACCAGTAGAAACTGCATAAAAAGTTCTTAATATTAATATAATTCTTCTTTAAAGGTATAAAAGCTAAAAAATATAAAATAATAACATTATATGAGTAAAATTCTTATATCTAAAGGAGTAATTATGTATACAAAAGATTTTAAAACCTATTTAAACGAAGCAAAAACTAAAATAAATTCTGTTGAAGCTTGCATAACGGAAGCACATGCTTTATCAGAAAATGATTGTAAAAATAAAGTTGAAGATATTATGAAATCATTAGAAGATATAACTTCATCCATAAATGAACTTATGAAATAAAAATGAGGTAAAGTTTTTAATCTTTACCTCATTTTTAATAAGTCAAATATTTAGAATTTTACTTCTTTAAGCTTGCTCCATTGGTAGCAATAACTTCTTTGTACCAGTTGAAGCTCTTCTTTTTATATCTTTCTAATGTTCCAGTTCCATCATCATTTCTATCTACATAGATGAAACCGTATCTTTTTTTAAGCTCTGCTGTTGATGCTGATACTAAATCTATACATCCCCAAGTAGTGTATCCCATAAGTTCTACACCATCTTCAATGGCCTCTGCCACTTGCACCAAGTGATCGTTTAAATACTTTATTCTATAATCATCATTAACAGTTTTATTACCATTTTCATCTTCTATTAATTCATCTACTGCCCCAAGGCCATTTTCCACGATAAATAGTGGCTTTTGGTATCTATCATAATAGAAATTAAGTATATATCTTAACCCTTCTGGATCTATTTGCCATCCCCAATCTGATGCTTTAAGATATGGATTTGGAACACCTGCTATAATATTTCCTGCACTTTCTTTTATTTTTTCTGGATTCGCTGTTGCGCATGAACTCATATAATAGCTAAAAGAAATGAAATCTACTGTATTTTTTAGAATTTCCTCATCACCTTCTGCAAATTTAATTTCAATATTATTTTCTTTAAAGTATCTATTCATATATTTAGGGTATGTTCCCCTAGCATGAATATCTCCAAAGAATAATGTTTCTCTATCTGTAGCCATAGCTTTTAATACGTCTGATGGCATTGGTGTTAATGGATAATTGGGAATACCAAGAATCATACAACCTATTTTAAATTCTGGATTTATTTCATGCCCTATCTTAACAGCTAATGCACTAGCAACTAATTCATGATGCATAGCTTGATATAAATCTTGTTTACTTAATTTTTCTTTAGGAGTCATTATTCCTGCACTCATGAATGGAGCATGTAAAGCAGAATTTATTTCATTAAATGTTAGCCAGTATTTAACTTTATCTTTATATCTTGTAAATACTGTTCTTACATATCTTTCAAAGAATCCTATAAGTCTTCTATCCGTCCAACCATCATACTCTTTTGCTAGATGTAGAGGAGTTTCATAATGAGATAAAGTAACAAGCGGTTCTATACCATATTTAGCTAATTCATCAAATACTTTATCATAAAATTCTAATCCCTTTTCATTAGGTTCTAAATCATCACCATTAGGGAATATTCTTGACCAAGCAATTGACATTCTAAATGTCTTAAAGCCCATTTCAGCAAATAATTTAATATCTTCCTTATATCTATGATAAAAATCTATCCCTATTAATTTCATATTATCTGATGTTGGTTCCTCTGTTACAGGTCCCATTATCCCTTTTGGCATTACATCCTGTATTGATAATCCTTTACCATCTTCATTATATGCCCCTTCAAATTGATTAGCTGCTGTAGCCCCACCCCATAAAAAGTTATCTGGAAATTTAATTGTCATAATAATATTCCTCCTTTAATTTATACTTCTTAAGGAAAGTCCTTTAGGACTTTCCTCTATGCTATTACTGTTAATAAATTTTCATTGTAATTAACTTGTTTTTTATCTGTTTCTACTACATCTAAATAATCTGCTGTATTTGTTACTATTACTGGAGTTATTGTTGAATATCCAGCTGTCTCAATAGCCTTTTTATCAAACTCTAATAATACTTCACCTTTCTTAACTTTAGCTCCTTGAACTACTTTTGGAGTAAAGTGTTTTTCTTCTAATTGAACTGTATCCATACCTACATGAATTAATATTTCAGTACCTTTATCTGTAGTAATACCAAGTGCATGTCCTGTTGGGAAGAATGTTGTAACTGTTCCATCTGCAGGAGCTATTACTCTACCCTCAACTGGCTTGATAGCAATACCTTTTCCTAAGGCACCTGAAGCAAAAGCTGCATCTGCCACTTGGCTTAAATTAGTAATTTCACCTTTTAATGGGCTAACTAATACTTCTTCATTAACTAATACTTTTTGATTATTTTCAACTCTATTTCCTTTTTCTGCTTCCATATCTTCTGGTTCTAATTTTGTAAAGAACATAAGTATAAATCCTAATGCTAATCCTACAATCATTGCTAAAGCCATTCCATAGAATCCTTTATCCATTCCTTGAGGATTTATATAAGATGGAAGAGCAAATACACCCATACCTCCCATTGTATAACCCTTACATCCAAAGAATCCTACGATACCACCAGTTACTGCCCCTGCAATACAACTTAATGTGAATGGTTTCTTTCTTGGTAAAGTAATACCGTAAATTGCTGGTTCAGTAACACCAAAGAATCCTGAAATAGTAGCTGGAATACATAATGATTTTAATTTTTTATTTTTAGTTTTTGCAAGTATTGCCATAACAACACCTGTTTGAGCAAAACATACTGCCACTGAAGTTGCTAATAATGGATCATATCCTAAAACTGCTAAGTTGTTCATTGCTAATGGTACTAATCCCCAATGTAAACCAAACATAACGAATACTTGCCAGAAACCACCGATAAATAAACCTGCTATTACTGGGCTAAAGTTATAAACTTTTAGAGATACGTCACCTAACAAATTAGAAGCCCAAGTTGCTACTGGACCAATTGCCATAAATGTTACAGGAACTACTATTAATAATGTAAAGAAAGGAACTAGGAAAGTTTTAACTACATCTGGAATTACCTTCTTAAATACCTTTTCTACTTTTGAAGCAATAAATATTGCTAATATTATTGGAATAACTGTTGATTGGTAACTACTAGCTGGCATTACCACTGGAATTCCTAAGAAGCTAACTGTTGTTCCAGCTAAACTTGTTATAGCTGGATAAACCATTGCTGCCCCTATTGCCATACCTGTAAATTGATTTAATTTAAATTTCTTTGCTGCTGTAAATCCTAAGAATATTGGGAAAAAGTTAAATAAACAATCTCCTATTGCATTTAAAATTATATATGTTGAATCAGTATCTGTTAATAAACCTAGAGCAATTAATATGGCATTTAACCCTTTAATCATACCTGTTGCACATAATACTCCAAGGGTTGGCTGGAATACTCCTGAGATTATATCTATAAATCTATCAAAAGGTTTCATCTTTTCTTCTTCATCTCCAGAAGCATCTGTTGCTAGTCCAGCAACCTTTACCACATCTGCATAAACATCAGGAACATGATTTCCAATAACTACTTGATATTGACCACCACTTTTAACAACTGTAACAACACCATCCATGTTCTTTAATACATCTGTATTAGCTTTGCTTTCATCCTTTAACTTAAAACGTAATCTTGTTACACAATGAGTTAAACTGCGAATATTTGTTTTTCTATAAAGTTATTTATAACTTAAGTATTTTTTCACTTCTTGCAAATCTTTAAAGCTCTTTTGACAATATTTTAATATATCCTCATCAGCTACCTTTAAATCCTCCACATGAATTCCTTTCATTCCTCCAGAAAAAGCTGCCTTTATTCCTGCTGGTGAATCTTCCACAACAAAGCAATCTTTAGCTTCAACATCAATTTCCTTTGCTGCTTTTAAAAATATATCTGGGCTTGGCTTTCCTTTTTCTACATCATCACCACATACTATTGCATCAAAGCTTTCTTTAAGCCATTTATCTTTAATTTGCTTTTCCACTCTCTCCCTTTTGGCAGATGTAGCCAAAGCTATTTTATAGTTTTTTTCTTTAAGCATTGAAAATAGCTCTTTTACACCTTTCTTTAAGGGAATTCCCTGATTTTCTATTATATAAAATAATTGATTATCCTTTTCTTCATACATCTTTTCAATTGGAAGATCATCTCCGAAATTTTCTAAAAATGTTTTTATTACATTTTTTCTTCCTGTTCCCATTACGGTAATATATAATTCTTTAGTCATTTTATAGCCATACTTTTCAAAAACTTCTGTCCAAATATCTAAATACACTTTTTCCGTATCAAAAATTACCCCATCCATATCAAATATTACTGCTTTTTTTCCCATCAAATCACTCCATCATATTATATTTTTTCTTTAATTCTAAAATTCTCTTCACGCTTTTATTTATTTGTTCTTCACTTATCTCACCATTGTAAAGCTTTAACTTAATACTATTTATAACTTGCTCTATTTCTTCATATGCATTTCCTAAAAGTAATATATCACAACCTGCTTCAATACTCTTTATGCAAGCTTCTTCAATGGACATAATAGATGTTATGGCTCCCATGGACATATCATCAGTAATTACTACTTTATCAAAGTTCATGTCTCTTCTTAATATATCATTTATCACTATTTTAGATAACGATGCAGGATTGCTACTATCTATTTCATTTAGTATAATATGACTCACCATAATAACATCACATCCATTTTTAATAGCTTTTACAAAAGGAATAAATTCAAAATTTCGTAACTCTTCTAATGTTTTATATACTATTGGCAATCCATAATGTGAATCTACTTCTGTGTCTCCATGACCCGGGAAATGTTTTATCACTGGAATCACTCCTGCATCTTCAATTCCCTTCATTGTAGCTATACCCATTTTTGATACAATACTTTCTTCTGTCCCAAAAGCTCTGTCACCTATGACAGTATTATTTTCATTACTATATATATCAAGTACAGGTGCATAATCTAAATTTATACCAAGTCTTTTCAATGTATACCCTATTTCTTTTCCATTTTCATAAGCTATTTGCTGATCATTTATTAGACCTATAGTAAAAGCTGATGGAAACTTTTCTACATCATCTGGCAATCTACTTACTCGTCCTCCCTCTTCATCAATAGAAATAAACAAAGGAAGATTATTATTGTTTTCCTGCAATGCTCTTGTTAAGTCAATCATTTGATTTGAATCTTCTATATTTCTAGCAAATAGTATTACTCCTCCAACCTTATATTCATTAATTAGCCTGTCCATATCATCATTATATTCACTTCCATTAAAGCCAGTTATAATCATCTGACCTATTTTTTCATCTAAAGTCATACTATTAATTTTATCATCTATAGGCTCTTTTTCTTCTCTCATAATTTCATCTGTACCATTTATATTTTCCTTTTCATCATTGGTAATACTATTATTTATTTCATTGTCCTTTTTATAACCACACCCTGTTAATAAAAATACAAGAAATAAAAGTAAAAACCTTTTCTTTAACATAAAAATTAACCTTTCCATAATAATTTACCTATTAATATATTTTATAATATTATATTCTACTTAATAAAAGAAAGCCATATCAATATGACATAGCTTTCTTTTATTAGGTATTATTAATCAAATAGCTTATTTTCTTTTTTTGAAAACTTTTCTTCTTTCTTTATATCATGTTCAATATCTTTTGCTAACTTTTTAGCTTCTTTTTCATGGACCTTTTCTTCATGCTTTTTAAGTCTTTCTTCTTCCTTCATTTGATGTTTTATTTCATGAGCAAATTTCTTTTCTTCATGTCTTTCATGTCTTTCTTCTTTATGTTCTTCATGATGAATTTTCATTTCATTTACTTTTTCCTTAAAGGTCATAAAATTCACTCCTTATTTTACAGTATTTAAAGCTGCTTCATAATCTGGTTCACTAGAAACTTCACTACAATACTGAACATATGAAACTTTATTATTTTCATCTACAATAATAATTGCTCTAGCTAAAAGTCCAAGCTCCCTAATGTAGACACCATAATTCTTACCAAAATCTCTATTCTTATAATCTGATAAAACAGTAACCTTATCTATACCTGTTGCTCCACACCATCTACCTTGAGCAAAAGGTAAATCCATTGATACTACATATATGCTAACATCACTAATTTTTGCTGCTTCTTCATTAAACTTTCTTACTTCTCTATCACAAACTGGTGTATCAACTGATGGAACAGCTACAAATATTCTTTTTCCACTTGTATCTTTTAGTGTTATCTCATTTAATTCATTATCAATTAAGTGAAAATCTGGTGCAGCATCGCCAACGCTAATAGGCTTATTTTCTAAAGTAACTGGTGTTCCCTTAAAAGTAATCATCATTGTGCTCTTCTACCTCCTTTCTATTGACTCATATTTATATTTCCTAACTTTTATTTTTATTATTCTAAAAAAATATAACTAAGATACTTGTATTTATAATTATTTCCTAAATATAAAAAAGCTGTAGTATAAACTACAGCTCTATCAACAATTTCAATAATTATCTATCGTTTTGTTGTGCTTTCTTAGCTCTTCTACAAGCTAAACATCTCTTTGGTTCGTTATCGAATCCTTTTTCTTTGTAGAATTCTTGTTCTCCAACTGTGAATACGAATTCAGCACCACAATCTTTGCAAGTTAATGTCTTATCTGTCATAATAATTCCTCCTAATTTTAAAGATTCTAATGTGATAATAATCTCTTAAATTACGAGAAACCATTACATTAAAGAAACTTTATTTAAATAGCAGTATGTACTGCTTATACTCATACTAACACTTATTTGTATAAATTACAATCTTTTTTTTTAAATTCCTTTAATTATTAAAAATATTCTTCTTATGTTGTTGCAATAAGTATTTTTACTATAAAAAATGAGTATACTAAATAATACATATTTTATGGAGGTTATTATAATGAATTCTAAATATATTGATTTATTTGATACATTAGTTAAAGCTTATTATGAAGGTAACTTTGACGATACCTTGGATACCATTATGGTTTGTCATGAAAAATCACCACAAGATACTTTCAACATAATAACATCACTATGTGGAGTGGATGTAAAATTTGATAATAATTATAAATATAATCTAAAAAAAGCTATCACTAATCATGCTGTAACACAAAAGATAGTAAAAAAATTAGATTGTTCATCTACCAATTGTTCTAAAGATAATAATAATAAATTTACCTGTCAAAAAGCTTGTCCTTTTAACGCTATAATGTTTGATACCAATAATAACTCCACATATATAAATAATGATATTTGTATTAATTGTGGAATATGTATCGATTCTTGTAAAAATGGACGCATATTAGACAAAGTAGAGTTCTTTCCTATCATAGACCTAATAAAAAATAATAAAACAGTAATTGCTGCTGTTGCACCTGCAATTATTGGGCAATTCGGTAAGGACGTTTCCATGGATCAACTTAGAGAAGCATTCATTTCAATTGGTTTTTCAGACATGATTGAAGTTGCTTTTGCTGCTGACTTATTAACAATTAAAGAATCTGTTGAATTTAATAAACATGTAAAATCTCCTAAAGATTTAATGATTACTTCCTGTTGCTGTCCTATGTGGGTTGGCATGCTTAAAAAAGTTTATAAGGAGCTTATGCCAGACCTTTCTCCTTCTGTATCCCCAATGATTGCTGCTGGAAGAATTATAAAAGCTTTAAATCCTGAAGCTAAAGTAGTATTTATAGGCCCTTGTATTGCAAAAAAAGCTGAAGCAAAAGAAAAAGATGTTGCTGGGGCAATTGATTTTGTTCTAACATTCCAAGAGCTTAATGATATTTTTAATGCCTTATCAATTAATCCTAAAGATCTTAAAGGTATTCCATCAGTGGAATATACATCTACATGTGGACGTTCATATGCACGTGTAGGTGGAGTAACTAAAGCTATTAAAGATACTGTAAAAGAACTGTACCCTAATAAAGTTCAAAACTTTCGAGCTTATAGAGCAAATGGTATAAAAGAATGCAAAGAAATATTAAATGATGCCCTTGCAGACAATATCAATTTTAGTTTCTTAGAAGGCATGGGCTGTGTTGGTGGCTGTGTTGGTGGACCTAAAATTCTTGTTTCTCCTGAAGAGGGAAAAGAAGCTGTAGATAAATTTGCCCATGATTCATCCATAAAAGTTCCTGTATTTAGTCCTTTGCTACAAGATATTTTAGTGAAATTAAATATAACTTCATTAGAGGATTTTATTAACGACGATAAAATTAAGATTTTAAAAAGAGATTTTTAATAGTAAAAACATGAGTAATGATTGACGTCATAAATAACACCCAAACTATCAGAAAAGGTTTAGTGATTTCTAGCAGACGAAAGCCGGCATAGGTCTGCTTTCCAAGGACTTATTAATAGATACTTCTAAAATAAATAATAAGAACATAACCCCTTGTAAACTTAGTGTTCTCAAGGGGTTACTAATAGATACAATTATTCTATTTATTTTCTACTTGTTTACAACCAACATAATCAGCATACTGAGGCGTTCCTAAACCATATCCACCAGCGACTTCCATTATATTTCCAGTTATATATGATGACAAATCAGATGCGAAGAAGTATACTGCATTTGCCATATCTTCTGGAGTACCCATTCTACCTAATGGAACATGAGATAAGAATGATTTTCTGAAATCTTCAGGCATATTATCTATTGCAGCATCAGTAGCCGTTAATCCTGGAAGAACAGCATTTACTCTTATATTATGCTTCCCATATTGCATAGCCATTTGTTGAGTTATGTTGTTAACACTAGCTTTTGAAACACCATATCCAATTCTAGATATATCAGGAATATTTCCACCAATAGAAGATATATTAACTATACTTCCTCCACCATTTTTAATCATATGAGGTATTGCATTCTTAGATATAGAATAAACTGTACCTAAATTAGCTTTTATAGTATTAAAGAAATACTCTTCATCTGTATTAACTAAATCAAGGTCTTTAGCTGGATTAGATGTTCCAAAGTTATTAACTAATATATCTAATCTGCCCTCTTTTTCTATAATAGTATCTATCATGCTTTTATAAGTTTCTTCTTTATAAGCATCAAAATATACAGGTATCATCTTCAATTCTGTATATCTGTCACATATTTCTTGTGTATCCTCCATCCTTCTTACACCTAAGTAAACTATTGCTCCTTCTTGAGCTAATTTTAAGGCGCTAGCAAATCCTATTCCTCTTGTTGCAGATGTAACTAATGCTACTTTATTTATTACTGTCTTCATCTTATTCCTCCTTGTTGTATAATTGCATTAATGTATTAAGAATAAGTTCTACATGTCTTATTATTATACTAATTTATCTAATACTGATTCACCTATTGTATTTTCTGGCATTTTAATATTGAAGTTATCTGCTATTGTTGCACCTATTGTTGCAAAGCTTTCACTATTATCTAAAATACCATGACCTTTCATAGATGGAGAATATGCTAAGAATGGAACATACTCTCTTGTATGATCACTTCCACTATAAGTTGGATCATTACCATGATCTGCTGTAATTATTAATAAATCATCTTCTTTTAATTTTTCTAATACTTTTCCTAAATTCACATCAAATTTTTCTAGTTCTTCAGCATATCCCTTAGGGTTTCTTCTATGACCCCATAATGCGTCAAAGTCAACTAAGTTTACAAAACATAAACCTTTAAAATCTTTATCCATCAATTCTAAAGTTTGCTCCATACCATGAACTGAGCTTTTTGATTTATGACTTTCAGTTATTCCTTCTCCATCAAAAATATCACTTATTTTTCCCACTGATATAACATCATAATTATTATCTTTTAAAACATTTAATACAGTTTCTCCATATGGTTTTAATGCATAATCATGTCTATTGCTTGTTCTTTTAAATTCACCTTTTTTGTCTCCTACATAAGGTCTTGCTATAACTCTACCAACTTTCCATTCATCTTTTAAAGTCATTTCTCTTGCTATTTCACAACACCTATATAATTCATCTAAACCAAAAGTTTCTTCATGACCACAAATTTGAAGAACTGAATCTGCAGAAGTATATACTATCATATCTCCTGTCTTCATTTGATGTTCTCCTAATTCATCTAGTATTTCTGTTCCACTGGCACTTTTATTTCCAACAATTTTATGACCTGTTTTTGCTTCTAATTGATCTAATAATTCCTTTGGAAATCCTGTATCAGTAAAAGTCTTAAATGGTTTAGTTATATGAAGACCCATCATTTCCCAGTGACCAGTCATTGTATCTTTACCAACACTTGCTTCTTTTAATTTCATTTGATATCCAAGTGGATTTTCTATACTTTCCACATGTTTTATTTTATGTAAGTTTGCTATACCCATTTTTTGCAGATTAGGAATATTTAAAGATTCCACTGCTTCTGCTATATGTCCAAGTGTATCTACATCAATATCACCATATTGTTTTGCATCATCCATAGCTCCTATTCCTAAAGAGTCTATAACTATTGTAAATATTCTATTGTATTTTTTCATACTATTATCCCCTTTAACTAATTTACTCTTTATATCTTTCCTCAATATACCTTTTGTATATGTATATTTTATAATATAACATCAATTTTTTATAGATTAATATTCTTAAATATTAAAATAAAACTGCACTTATTAAGTACAGTTTTATAATTATTTTAATATTCCGTTTTTTATAATATTAAATTTGCCAATAAGCTTTTCTTTTCCTATGGAACAATCATACTTTCCTGAAAATGTAGATACTAATTCCGTAATCATTATATTTTCAATTGTCTCTAATATATTTAAAAGTTCTTCATCATTTGCAAAAACTATATTCGATAAATCTGTATATTTTCTTGCAGAGCTAATTTTAACTTCTCTACAGTCAAGCTTAAAGAAATAATTAAGTAAAGTCACATCAACCTTATGTAATGTCTTTATGATAAATTCATACATTTCTTCATTAAAATCTTTGCTGGTTACATAATCATAAATATAGATTGCCATTTGAAATATATCACACTTCTCACCATTAACCCCTTTAACTATTTCAGCTAAAACTTCCTCTCTATATCCATCTAATATGTATAAGAATAAGTCTTCTTTATTTTCGAAATACATATAAAATGATCCTCTGGAAATGCCAGCGTTCTTTATAATTCTATTAATAGATGCATCATAAAAAGAATATTCTACAAATTCACTTTTGGCTGCATTTATAATCTTTTCTTTCTTTTCTATTGGCAAATTAAAAAAAGTATTAGTAGGCATATACTATCTCCTATCTATAAGAATAATATATTCTATCTTTTTTTATTTTAAATTATTCACTTCTAAGAGCTTCAACTGCATCTTTCTTTGATGCCATCTTTGCTGGAATATGCCCTCCAATCATTGTAAGAATTGTACTTATGATTACAAGCATTACAGCATAAATAGCTGGAAGCTGTGCTACATTTTTAAGATCTGTCATTTTATAAATAACTGAATTTATTGGGAATGTAAACCCATATGCTATAGCTATACCTAATCCCCCTGAAAATACACCTAGTATACAAGTTTCAGCATCAAATACTCTTGTTATATCCTTCTTACTAGCACCTAAGGCTTTTAATATACCAATTTCCTTTGTTCTCTCTAATACTGATGTATAAGTAATTATTCCAATCATTATTAATGAAACAACTAATGATATTCCTGCAAAAGCAATTAATACAACTGTTATTCCTGTCATGATTCCATTGGTCATACTCATTATTGTGTCTGCCAAATCAGTATATACAATTTGATCTGCAACTTCTTTTCCTTCATTATATTCATCTAAATATTCCACAACAAAATCTTTATTATCAAATGAAGTTGGGAATATACTTATCACATATGGAGTTGAATTTCCTCCTAAATATGCTATAAGCTGCTCCTTAGTAGTTTCATCAATCTTTTCAAAAGTTAAAACATTAAAATCTGCTTCTTTCTGTGCCTTCACAATATCTGAATTCATAGAATCTTCTATTATTATTTCTGAAAGCTCATCTGAATAAGCAAATCCAGGCATTAACATTGCAAGTCCTGCATCTTTTTTTCCTCTAATTATACCAACAACTTTTAAATCAATTGCATTATTTGAACTATACATTTCTTCATAATTGGTATTCATTGTATAAATACCCATATCTGTTGCACTGTAATAGTCATTGTTTAAAATAGCTTTAAGTTCTAACCCTAATATATCATCAAATGAAATAGTTTTTTCATCATATCCTATGGCCTTTAAAATAGTATCTTGTACTTGATTCTTATCATCAATAACCATTACAATTTCATTAGCATTTTGTGGATACTCTCCAATTAACAAATCATAGTTTTCCTCTAAATATCCTTGGCTATCTTCAGTTAATGTCTTTGGATATGATACAAAATTAATTTCTTTAGCATTTACAGGAACCACTTCACCATTTTGCTCCATTAAAAGATTCATTCCAGTCATTCTAGTGTATCCTATGCTTTGAACATATTCTGGATTAATATTTTCTATATAATCAATATATTCTTCTGTAAATACATTTTTATGAGTCATTACATATTCATCAGTACTATAACTATAAACTTCCTTAGCATCACTATAACTTTTTTCATTTTCCGTAATACCTAGCATTTCCTTCTGCATTTCTGAAATCTTATCAATATCAATTTCATTAGTTTCTTGCGTTATCATAATAGGGAATGATGCAAAGCTATCACTTTGGAACTTATTAATTTGTTCTTGGAATCCTGATGATAATGACATTATAGTAGCAATTCCAATTATACCTATACTAGATGCAAAAGCAGTAAGAGCTGTCCTACCTTTTTTAGTCTTAATATTAGTAAATGAAAGTTTTAAAGCAGTAGCAAAGCTCATACTTGTTTTCTTAAGCTTGAATCCACTCTTTTCACCATTCTTCTCATCATATGGATTACTATCAGAAATGATATTTCCATCCTTAAATTCAACTATTCTATCGGCATACTCATGAGCTAATTCTGGATTGTGTGTTACCATAATAATTAGCTTATCTTTTGCTACTTCTTTTATAAGATTCATAATTTCCACTGATGTTTCAGTGTCTAAAGCTCCTGTTGGCTCATCAGCTAATATTATGTCTGGATTATTAGCAAGAGCTCTGGCTATGGCAACTCTCTGCATCTGTCCACCTGATAATTGATTAGGTCTTTTGTGTAGATGATCTGCCAATCCTACTTTTTTAAGAACTTCTAATGCCTTTTCATGCTTTTCTTTAGCACTTACTCCACTTAAAGTCATACCTAATTCAACATTTTCAACGATACTTAAATGTCCAATTAAATTATAACTTTGGAATATAAAACCAATGGAATTATTTCTATAGCTATTCCAATCCTTTTCTGTAAAATCTCTTGTAGATTTACCATTTAGTATTAAATCTCCATCAGTATAATTATCTAATCCACCAATAATATTTAAACAAGTTGTCTTTCCTGACCCACTAGTTCCTAATATGGCTACAAACTCTTTTTCTCTAAAAGCAACTGACACTCCTTTAAGAGCATGAGTTTCTATTTCTCCAATCTTATATGTCTTTTTAATATTTTTTAATTGTAACATAACCTTTCCCCTCCCTTTGTCAATTATATATAAATTATAACAAGATGTCATATTTATCTAAATATATATGACACCTTGTCATATGTCAATTAATATCCTCTATCATTTACTTAAATTTAACAAAGCTTCACCTTTTAATGTAAATACTTTAATATTATTTACCAAAATAACTTTTTTTATAAAAATAAATTTCTAAAAAAAATGATTTAGAAATAACAGCTGTATTTAACAAGATCATCAGGCCATCTGTTCATTTTGAAATTCATCCTTATATTGAAAATCTTACAAGGATAACTACTGAAATGGTTGCTACTGAAAACTATTTTCCTGAAGTCTATAATGATTTTTTAAAATTCATTGGTAAGGAAGAGCAAAAAATTTATACTGAACAACTTTTTGCACAATTTGAAAAA
>OOCW01000891.1_pt1 | contig 24896 bp, 18 predicted proteins | sample 1671201 | NCBI WGS metagenome assembly OOCW01 (sample SAMN06348132, study PRJEB24527) | human gut metagenome | biome: human gut; feature: ankylosing spondylitis patient; material: feces | host: Homo sapiens | place: China | collected 2015-10
CAGAACGGTAGATCTCCAGTGTCTGGCGGATCGGGATATTCTGTTTTCGTAATTCTACACCATAACTGGATATTATCTGCATTTTTATTTCTCCCTGATAACTCTTTTCTCAGATTCTGTTGTTTTTTCTACTACCCATGGCTATATTTTAGCACATATAGTACCAGAAGTAAACATGCGTTCTTTCTTTGAGTAAAAAATTTGCGCGTCTAACTCATCTAACTCATCTAAGTTCACTAAAGTAACGAGAATGTGACGCGCAAATATTCAAAAACTCCCTATTATTCTGTAATGCCTGCCTATAAGATAACTAATAGTATATCATACTTCACATTTTTTTCCATGCCTCCTGTAACAGAAAAAACAGTAACTTTTTATCAGCGCAGGTAATTTCTCTAAATCATCCAGATTATAATCCTGATAAAGTTCTCATCACCAGATCTACATCTTTGTTCTCCAGTTCCTGAATAATGTGCAGGTATGTTTTCTGTGTTGTAGTCATGCTTGCATGCCCCAGTCTGCGCGCAACACTGGCAATAGACACTCCGGCAAACAATAATAATGAGGCATGGGTATGTCTGAGTCCATGTATGGAAATCTCAGATATCCCACACCTTCTGCAATGCCTGGTAAGCACATCATTCACAGTAGAATTGTAAACCTTCGATTCTCCCACAAAAACAGGCTGATTCTGTGGAAGTGTTTTGGTCAGTTCTGAGAATTTTACAACAATCTGCCAGTCAATCTGAATTTTTCTCACAGAAGATTTGTTCTTCGTTGGAAGGAAACCACCTTCACCTTTATAATCCCAGGTTTTGCTTATTGACAGCGTCTGCCTGCCAAAATCAAAATCTGCCGGAGTAATCGCCAGAGCTTCTGAAAATCTCATTCCGGTTTTTGCAACAAGAAGAATAAACCAGTCCCAGTTTGGCTCTTCCTTAATATCCAGATCAGCGATCAATGTATGAAGTTCAAACTGATTCAGATATTTTATTTTCTTGGCCTTGGGAGTTTTTCCCTTAATGATGGCTTTTCTGGTCGGATCTCGTTCTATCATTCCTTCATCAACTGCATCCAGAATAGCACCTTTCAGCTGATGATGAAAATCCAGCGTAGTCTGTCTCTCATGTTCCCTTGCATAATCATTCAAAAGCTGCTGATATGCCGTTCTGGTCAGCTCTGACACCCTCAGTTCAGGCACCAGCTTCTCCACCCACCTCTGTGTCATCAGATATTTTGCCATAGTTGCTTCACGAATTGCACCCTTTTTATATACATCAATCCACTGTGCATAATACTGTGAAAACAGTACATTGTTATTTGTATCATTTGACATAAGCATTCTCCATTTCCGAAATTACCTGCGCTGATATTCACAATGTAATAACTATAGCAATTCTGCAAATGGAGCGGATAAATTTGATAGATTTATGCAGTCATAAGAAGAGGTTTTATCTCTTCGTCCAGAGTTTTCTTTAATTCTGCCATCATGCGATTATAAAATTTATACTTCGGCAAAGCCGTTTCCTGTGCTTCTTTGTAGCTGGTATAATCAACAGTTGCCTTAATTGCCGTTTCATTGGGGATTTTCCCATTTCTGTAATGGATTGCCGCATACATTACATCATCCTTTGACGCATACCATTGAATACAGAAATCAGAGATAACTTTTTCCATACAGTCTCGTTTCATATTTTCAATAATATTAAGGATAGACTTTCCCCTGTACTTTCTGTCATCTTTCTCAATATCTGCAATCAGATTTGACATAAGGACTGCTACTTTTTCATTATCTTTGCGAAGCTCCGCCACGTACTGTTTTACTTCTTCCAGCTTTTTCAGCCGTTCCTGTGGTGTAATTTCCTCATCCTCCTCTGTAGGAGTTACAATATTCTGGATCAGGTTAATAATATATTCGTAATCAATCTTTGTACTGCTGTATGCCATCAATTCATAATCCTGATCCACCTGTGTATCACCGGAATCTGAATCCCCATGATCTTTGGAATCACGAATCTCTTCCATTACATTTTTATAATGACCTGCATAATCCTCATATTCTGTCTCTGTAATTCCATACGTTTCCAACATACTGTCGTCATACTTTGTAAAAGATTTCAGCTGTGCAAACAGGCTGTCAAACTCCTGGAACATTTTTGCAAAAATTTTCTTCTCTTTCATGGACATGCCTGGAATGTCCGAAGGCTTCTCAGCGCAGATTTTCAGTGCAGAAAGTGCTTTACGAAATGCAGGCTCTACTTCATCCCATTCTGCCAGCAACGCTGTCTCTGTACTTCCCGCAGAATACAATTTCACCGCATTATCCACACACTTCTTAAAGAGCTTTGGTGCCTGAAAAGTTACAATCTGTCCATATGTCTTATTGGTGTCATAAATACGGTTAGTTCTTGAAAAAGCCTGAATCAGATCATGCGGTCCCATAGGCTGACGATCAATAAAAATCGTAGACATACATGGTGCATCAAAACCTGTAAGCAGCCTGTCTACCACAATTACCAGATCCAGCTGTTCTCGTCTGCTCTTAAATCTGGCATCTTTTCTGGCAAGACGTTTATTCAGATTGGCATTATAGCTCTGTATCTGGGACATTTCATATTTGGTTCCAAACATATCATTGTAATCATTCAGGGATTTCTGCATTTTTTCCTGATTCACATGGGAGCCTTCTTCATTTTCGGTAACAGAATAGGTGATGGCGAATTTAGGAAAATCCGGAAGCACCTGTCTGATTTTCTCATCGATCACAAGTGAAGTTTCTCCATTCTTTACTCTGGTAAGCAGCTCATAATATTTCTGTGCAACCTGAATGGATTTGGTTGTAAGCATGCACTCATATGTCATTCCCTTTCCATTCTGAAGACCTAATTTGTAATAGGATTTGTTTAAAATTACATCCAATACCTTTAACATATGCGTTTCATTGTCATACTGGCTGCTGTCCGTTTCATCTGTCATATTTTTAGGACCATTATGCTCAACCTGAAATCCCAGAACCGCCTTGTCATGAATTGCATTCTGTATGGTATAAGAATGGAGACATTTTCCATATAATTCTTCTGTTGTTCGTGGCAAATCGCCCATCTGTGGATATGGGTTCTCTGCGAAACGTGGAGTTCCGGTAAAACCGTACCATAAAGACCTGCCAAAGAAACGTTCCAGTTCTCTCTTTGTTTTCGGTGTCACTGCCCTGTGGCACTCATCCACTACAAAAGCAATCCTCAGATTTTTGATTTTGTCAAAGTCCGGTGTTCCTTCCTGCAGTCTTTTACTTATGAGAATCTGCATTTTCTGAATTGTCGTTACAATCACCTGACGGTCAGCCGATTTTAATTTCTTTTTTAGATCATTAACATTATCTGTTTCATCCACATCTACCAGATCATTATTTGCATATGCCTGAAATGCCATAGTTGTCTGTGTATCCAAATCTTTACGGTCAATGAGAAAAATCGTCTTATCAATACTTGGAATATCCATCAAAAGATTTCTTGTTGCCTTATAGGATGTCAGTGTTTTTCCCGAACCGGTTGTATGCCATACAAAACCGGATTCTCCGGTTTTTGAAGCTTCACGTATAGACTCAATGGCATGAATCTGATATGGTCTGAGCAGAATCAGCCGTCTGGCATCTTCATCCAGAACTGTATATCTGGCAATCATTTCATGAGCCTGGGGAATACGGAGTACACTTTTTGCAAAGCTGAGATAATCTGAAACAGGATTATTCTTTCTGTCTACCCATCCACTCATAAATTTGGGATTTAACTCTGTATCCCCTGCTGCCGCAAAATATCTGGTATCCACACCGTTACTGACTACAAACATCTGCACAGCTGAGAAAATCCCGGTAAATTTACCCTCACCAATATATTTTTTTATCTGCCAGAATCCGTCCATGTAAGAATGCTGTTTATTCTTCAACTCAATATGTATCATGGGAAGCCCATTAATCATAAGAGTTACATCAAATCTTCTGTCCCGCACATCTGTGGAATCCTCATCATCTGATTTCAGTGCTTTATACTGATTAATCACTTCATAAACACTGGAACCTCCTGCAATATGCTCATGGTTCATTACTACAAGATGTAACTTTTCCATATCCCGCTGTACATGAACCATTACCTTTCCATTCTCACCTACCAACCATTCCCCTGCTTTATAAAATGAGGAAAACTGCAACTGGTTCTTTACCTGTTCAAATTCAGAGTCAGAAAGTCCCTCTCCATCCAGTCTGTCCTTATTATTCTGCTCCAGAATATATCTGAAATTCGCCCACAGATCCTCCTCCGTCTTTAAATCTTCTCGGTATGTCCACTGGGAATCTCCGTAAATTAGCTGTTCTATCAATTTTTCCTCTATCATTGACTCTAATTCTGACATATTTTTCTTCTCCTTTGTGTTTCGTGTGGATAATTGGATGGTTGGGATGGGGAATTGGCTTTCGCTGGTGAAGAGTGATGAGGTGGTCGATGTTGCGGAAATAGCTCGCAATTACTTTCTGTTCTTCATAATTTGGAACATCAACAACAAATTCCTGCATATCTGACGCAAGGATATGTTTTATGGTATTACCAGTAGTAATGTTTTCTATTTTTTTCTTGGCTTTATCAGTCTGATATTCATAGTTTAAAAAGTAAGGCTCAATTTCTTCTTTTGGATTTCTGAACATGATTAAGGCATGAGCCGCTGTATTGTCCAATTCTTCAGGGATTACGGCTGCATGTCCAACATGGCCAGATTGAACCATAACCATATCTCCAGTATGTAACCATTTGTCTTTTTGCTTTTCATAGAATTCATCATTTATGAAAATCTCAGAGTTATGGTTTATCTGTCCATCTTTTACATTGTTAGATTCCAGATAAAAATGTCCTTGTTCTGCATAGTATGGAGTAGCTGTTCCTACGAATGCATTTCCAATTGAATCATATATATCACTCAACTTACGCTGTTCCCAAGCTTCCGTAAATCCCTCAAATCTAATCTCTGGAACTTTTTGTTCATTTTGAGGAAACATTTTTTGTAACATATATTTTTTTAAACTTTTTACTTCATCACACTTTCGCTGGTGAAGAGTGATGAGGTGGTCGAGGTTGGTAAAGTATTGTCCTATTATCGCTTGCTCATTTTCGCTAGGAACCATTATTGTCTGATTCAAAAATTCTGGAATAACCAGTTCATTCATCATAGTTCCAGCTTTTGTAGAATTGACAAGTATTCTCCTCATGACAGATTCAGAATGTATATATTGCTTCCAAAAATTAACCGGCATTTCATTCAACGGTCTTAAAGTACTGAATCTTGGCGACATTATGCCTGTTCCAATATCATTCACAACGAATCTTCCAAAACGAAATTGTTTATTTGTATGGCCTTCAAAAGCAATATCCCCTACTCTAATCACTTTGTATGTGGACAAAGAACTTTCTGATGCACCATTGCCATCATCTTTGTAACTCATCGTTGCAACAGATATGGTTTTATCGTATCCAATTAGATTTTCGTTTCTTTCAGTATTACGTTGATATAATTCCCCCAACTTACGCTGTTCCCAAGGATTGGCATTTACAACTGCTCTCTAACCATCATCAGAGCATATCCCAACAGATTTTTCCCCTTCCATTTGCTTCGATCAAATCTATTGGAATCTCTCATGGATAAACCTATCCCCCAAATCTGATCTCTTACCGCACATTCTGCCAATATTGCGTCACCTGTATCAATAAGTTTTTCTTTCAATTCTGCATTTTGACTGAATTTCGCCTTTAACCCTTCATAGACAACAATCTGTCTTACACCATTCCAGGTATTTTCATTATATCCATGTACCTCTCGCCCTAATTTCTTAATTTCCGCAACATCATTTGTGCTCAATATCTCCTTTGCTACTGAAGCATCATAAAAGCGGCATGCTTTCTGGTACATCATAAACTGTTCCATTGAAGAAAATTCTATTCCATCAACTGTGAAATGAGTCGGATACCAGTTACTCAAATATCCATTTTCTTCATTCGGGTTGTGAAAACAAATAATATTCATTAAACCTCACCTACTTTTCTGACTGCCAGATCAAGTTCCAGATCATGAAGTCCGTAATAGGCTTTCTTCAAGAAATCCACCGGGATTTTCTGAACAACTTCTGAACTTGGCATATTATAATACCACTGATAATATGCGTAAAACTCTCCAATCCAGTCCGGAATAAAACCTTTTAAGTTGTCTCCTTCCTGCAATCTGTAATGATCTGTTTTAAGAAAATACAACCATAAATCTTCTACATTCATTGTATTTACATAAGCCTGTGCTTCATCTATGCTCTTTCTCGTTTTACTCTTCATGTATGTGTTAATAAAATCTTCTGTATTTTTATCCGGGAATGACTGTGCTACAAAATCAAACAGCTTTCCCTGATTTTCTACAACATCACTTAAATAAGCTTCTGCATACGCTCTCATAATTCTCTCCTAAAGCAATGTACTGAATACATTCGTTACTTTGTTTGCATCAGAATCAATTAATTCCCGCATTTTTTGTCTTGCTGAAACATCTCGCTGATTATATTTTTCTCTGAATTCCATATAATCAACAGACAGAAGACTGTCCTGTACTTCCTGCAAATGCTCATATGCCAGCCTAGATTTAATACAATATTGGATTCCCAGACCACCAAGAGAAAGCAATTCTGTCAGAATATCCATATCAATATTATCTCTTACAAATTCTTTGGCAATATAGAAGTAGGAAGCATTGGCTCTCCATCCCTTAATCACATCATATCCTTCTGTATCTATTCCATATTTCTCAATAAATTTTTTTGATAACACCCGGTAACGTTTGGAATCGGAGGCATCTCTATGTTTCATCAGCTCCGCCAACCATGAGAGAACATCTTTTTCCTGAAAATCCAGTATTTTTAATTGGTCTGTATCCAGTTTATATTGATGAACCCAGCCATTTTCATCATTAGGTTTACAAACAGCCCATTCCTTTGCGAGATTCAGATTATCTGTCAAATAAAACCCCATGCCATAATCATGTTTTTTCTCACCAAGTCCATATGTTGGCACTACAATTCTGTTCGAAGTTCCATGAAATAACGTAATTTTTTCCATTTGCTCACCTTTTTCCTAGACAAACATTTTCTGTAGCATGAATTTCTTTATTTTTTTCAGTTCTTCACACTTTTGCTGGTGAAGAGTGATGAGGTGGTCGATGTTGCGGAAATAGCTCGCAATTACTTTCTGTTCTTCATAATTTGGAACATCAACAACAAATTCCTGCATATCTGACGCAAGGATATGTTTTATGGTATTACCAGTAGTAATGTTTTCTATTTTTTTCTTGGCTTTATCAGTCTGATATTCATAGTTTAAAAAGTAAGGCTCAATTTCTTCTTTTGGATTTCTGAACATGATTAAGGCATGAGCCGCTGTATTGTCCAATTCTTCAGGGATTACGGCTGCATGTCCAACATGGCCAGATTGAACCATAACCATATCTCCAGTATGTAACCATTTGTCTTTTTGCTTTTCATAGAATTCATCATTTATGAAAATCTCAGAGTTATGGTTTATCTGTCCATCTTTTACATTGTTAGATTCCAGATAAAAATGTCCTTGTTCTGCATAGTATGGAGTAGCTGTTCCTACGAATGCATTTCCAATTGAATCATATATATCACTCAACTTACGCTGTTCCCAAGCTTCCGTAAATCCCTCAAATCTAATCTCTGGAACTTTTTGTTCATTTTGAGGAAACATTTTTTGTAACATATATTTTTTTAAACTTTTTACTTCATCACACTTTCGCTGGTGAAGAGTGATGAGGTGATCGAGGGACTGAAAATATATTCCAATCTTTGACTGTTCTTCGATAGATGGCATTATAACATCAATGTTTTTGACATCATCTTTATACAATGCTCCCATTGTGCTAGAAGCATTTAGTCTGGCAAGCTTTTTATTTCCTTCATCAGAAACAAAATAATCATATAAAAAATGCGGTATTACTTTGTTATTTAATTTAAGCAAATACATATTAGGTGCAACTGTCGCATATTTTGTTCTAGGTTCAAAAATATAGACTTTACCTATATCTCCTCGCTTTGCCATCAATAATTCGCCACCATGAAGTTCTGTCTTTTTCAAAAATTCGTACGACAACTTATCTACATACTTCAGCTCTGACAATGGTTTTGGATTTTCTAAATCTGTTATCCTTACATACCAAGCATAACCAGAACCATCCATTGTATTAACATTTTTTGCCATATCTGCAAAGCTACCATTCGCATCATAATCTGTTAATAATTTTAATAAATCCAAAACCTTACGCTGTTCCCACTCATCCGTATAACCTTTAAATCTAATATCAGGTTTTCCCATAATTTACCCCTCCATTTTCGCAATCAGTTCATCTAATGATTTCATAATTGCGTCATCTGTAGAAGTTAAATCCCTGAGCAGGGCCAGGAATTCCCCCTGTGTTTTTTCTAATTCGTCATCTGTTTTCTTCATCTCGGATAACAGATCATTCAAGTCTATCTCTTCTTCTTTTTCAAAGTTGTCAACATAGCGTGGGATGTTGAGGTTAAAGTCGTTCTTTTCTATTTCTTCAAAGCTGGCAAGAAATGATTCTTTTTCTACAGTTTCTCGTTTACTGTACAGTTCCATCACTTCATTGATATGCACATCTGTCATTTCATTCTGCTTCTTACCTTTGTCAAACTTCTTTGAAGCATCAATAAACAGCACATCTCTGCCATCTCTATGCTTCTTCAGAACGATAATGCAAGTTGGAATCGAAGTATTATAGAATAGATTCGCAGGTAAGCCAATTACTGCATAAATATTTCCGGAACGAAGCAGTTTTTCTCTGATTTTCCCTTCCGCAGCTCCCCGGAAGAGGACACCATGCGGAAGTACAATTGCCATAGTTCCATTATTTTTCAGATGATAGAGTCCATGCAGTAAGAAAGCGTAATCTGCTTTTGATTTCGGTGCAAGCACCCCATAATCACTAAATCTTTCATCCTGCAGAAAGCCTGCTGCTGCGGTCCATTTTGCGCTGTAAGGTGGGTTCATAAGTACCATATTGAAGTCTGTTTCTTCATCTGTTGGCCAGTCTCCGTCAAGAGTGTCTCCGTTTCTCAAATTCTGATTCTCTGCCGGAATGCCATGAAGAAACATATTCATTCTTGCAAGATTGTAAGTCGAAGTATTTAATTCCTGTCCATAATATTTGATATACTGAGAATATTTCGCATATTTTTTTGCATTAAGCAGAAGGGAGCCGGAACCCATGCATGGATCATAGACAGATAATCCCTGTTTTTCTTCCTGTCCTGCGATTGCAATGCGGGTAAGAATTTTGGATACTGCCTGAGGTGTATAGAATTCTCCGGCTTTCTTTCCTGTCTCTGATGCAAACTGTCCAATCAGATACTCATAAGCATTTCCAAGTATTTCCGCATCTGAATTCAATAAATCTGCTTTATCAATTTCCTTTATCAGACTTGCAACTGTATCACTCTGCTTCTGGTCTCCTGTTCCCAGACGGTTGGAATACAGATCAATATCCGCAAACAGGTCTGCAAAGATAGGATCACTTTGTTCAATATTATTGAATGCTTTCTGCAGCTGCTCTCTGTTAAAAGAATTGTTTCTTGCAGCATCTGCAAAATACGTGTATGTAAGTTCAGGCTCAATCACATAATGGCATTCTTCTTTCATTCCCTGTTTCAGTTCTTCGCCATCTTCACTTTCCAATTCTTTTACATATACATCCAGTGCTTCTTTTAATGTCTGTGGTTTGCTGTCGCAGATCATATCATATACTTTAATAAGAAAAGAATCTGACAGATATTTATAGAAAATAATTCCCAAAAGATAGTTTTTGTATTCATTTGCATCCATTTTTGAGCGAAGAATATCTGCTCCGCTCCACAATACACTGATCAGATCTTTACTGTTTTCCATTTCAGCCATTTCACGTTCCCCCGTTTTTTACTCTAGCTTATATACAGCGTAAGTATATCATATTTTTTGCGAACATGATACATACCTGTCTTAATTGTCGTAGGAAATTTCATCAGGAAATATGATCGCAGCATAAAAGGCAGTCCCTGTTAATCAGAAACTGCCCCTACTGCTGTTGTGCTATTTTATTGACATAAATTCTATTTTCTTCTTCTGATAATCTTGACAACCCCAAAGATCAACAGCAGAATCACCCCAACAGCCACAATACAGATTCCGACAATCGCTACGGCAAATTTATTCGGATGTTTTATCAGATTTATGATGTTTTTGCTGTTGTCTGCAACTTTTCTTTCGTGTGTTGTATCATAATATTCCGGCACATTTGCAATTCCGTCTTTGTCTGTGTCTTCAAAGGATTGCATGTATTCTGCGATTGCAGCCCAGGCTTTCAGTTCTTTTTTTCCATCCATGACTGCATAATCTTCCAGATTCTCTATGGGATTGCCGTTTTTATCTTTGGGGACGATGGATATCAGACCATAGGATTTGTCCAGAACAGAGCCAAGCATACGGCCAGTGTACAGGTCAGTGACAACATGATACAATTTATCGTCCTGTATTTCTTCCCTTTCCCCATCCTTGCCTGTCAGATAACAGTCTGTTACTTTATTTAAGATCATTCGGTGGGGATTATAGGTGAAATTCATTCCACTGCAATATAATCTGGCTATTGTCATAAAATCTGATATGGAGGCATCTACCTCTGCCACTGTTTTCAGTTCTTTTCCCGTTAAATATGCACTGATCAGAGGATAACCTGCAAGCCCGTCTTTTCCTGTTCCCAGCGAGAAGGAATTATATACCTGCTCCACTGTTATATTGCCTTTTGTATAAGTATCTCTTACAGTTCCGGCAGGTACGATCGCAACATCTACTTTTTCTCCATCAGAGTCTCCTGCATTCTCTACTGCATATACATAAGCATCTGATATGATATCTCCCAGATTCAACTCCTCATGCTTTGTTTCCATCTCACTGAGGCTGTTAAATTCAATGTCATTTTCTGCCAGAATTTCCTCTCTGGTATAACCAAAATTGGAGAGATAATTGATATCAACAGTATCTGACAATTCATCTATTTTCTTCTGTGTGGCTTCATCTGCTTTGATTTCATCCGTAACCGGAACAAGCTCATAGGTATCCGTTTCCCACCGTCCATTCTCTTTCTGAGTCATGGAAAGTGTTCCCAGGTTTTTCCCATATTCTCCACAGGATACGATGCAGGTATCTCCCTGCAGGATTGGTTCTGCCAACTGTGTGTGGGTATGTCCGCTGACGATCAGATCAATGTCCGGAACATTCTTTGCAAGGATTTCGTCCTCTGATACTTTTTCGTCCTCCCATGTTCCGCTGTGTGATACACAGGCGATCATGTCTACATTTTCGTTCTTTTTTATTTCCTCTACTGTTTCTCTGGCTGCTTCTGACGGGTCTTTGAAAAGAAGCTCGCAGGTAGGAGCGCAATCCAGAGAATCCTTGCCGAAAACACCCAGTACTGCAATCTTTACATCACCTTTTTGAATTACCGTATAGTCTTTTACTCCATATGTCTGAAATGCTTCATAAATCTGTTTCTGTCCTTCACTGAGGCCGGCTTTTTTCATTGCATCCCAGTCCACATTACACACAACCATCCCGGGAAGATTTTCCCCTGAACTGACTGCGGCGTTCAGCATATCTGCCAGACCATCGGAGCCGTAATCAAATTCATGATTTCCCAGAGTTGTCACATCACAGCCCAGATATCCAAGCATCCGCAGTTCGGCGGCCTCTGTGTCATATACAGTCTGTATCAGAGTTCCCATGGAGAAGTCTCCGCCATCCAATATGAGTGTATCTGTATTCTCTTTCTCGTGCTCATTGATCAATGTTTTCAGCCGGGCAAACCCGCCGGTCTCCTGCTGTGTCCCGTCTACAATCGTTTGAAAGCTGTTCAAATGAGAATGCATATCATGGGTGAACAGGATATCCAGATGTTTTGGCTCCTCTGAGGCGTTTACCTGATATCCTGTCAGTCCTGAAACGCTCAGCATAAATATAAATGTGAATGCGCATGCGAATACTTTTTTTAATAATTTCATAAAATTCTCCTGTAATATCAAAAGTGGTTCCACAGTATCATTTATCTTCCCGCAGGATAATGATACCATGAAACCATTTTACAAAAAAAACTAATTTATCTTTCATCTCCCACAAAGAACAACGCCATTGTTCCCGGACCTGAGTGAGCGCCGATGGTGGCTCCTACCTGATTCATGATAATCGTGTTGATCTGGTATTTTTCTTTTACTTTCTCTGCCACATAATTTGCATCTTCTTCGCAGTCGCCATGACTGATAAAGATGGTATGGCAAGTGTCATGATAGCTGCCGATTTTCTCATCCATAAGCTTTACCAGCTCCTGAAGGGATTTTTTACGGCCGCGGACTTTTCCGATGGCAGTGAGTTTTCCGTCGTTGTCTACATGAAGAACCGGTTTAATATTCAGCATGCTTCCTACTACTGCAGTAGTTCTGGAAATGCGGCCTCCGCGGTATAGGTGGTTTAAATCGTTGACTGTAAAAAGGTGTACCATATGAAGCCTGTTCTCTTCTGCCCATTTCGCAACTGTCTCCATATCTTCTCCCTGCTCTTTCTTCTCCTGTGCAAGGTAAACCAGAAGCCCCTGACCAAGGGAAGCGCCAAGAGAATCTACCACGATGATCTTGCGGTCCGGATAATCCTCCATCAGTTCCTCTGCTGCGATACGGCTGCTATTGTATGTACCACTTAAGGCAGAGGAAAATGCAATATGAAGAATATCTTTTCCTTCTTTCAGGTAAGGCTCCAGCAGTGCTTTTGCATTTTCAGGATTTACCTGTGCTGTGGTTGGCATGGAACCGTTTCTCATTGCCTCATAAAATTCATGCTCCGGAAGGAAATTTCCATGTGTATAATTTTTTCCATCCATGGAATAACTGAGATACATGCAGCCTACTCCATGGTCTTTGAGATATTCCTCCGGAAGATCTGAATTGTTGTCGGTGGTGATCACATATTCGCTCATGTTGTCGCCCTCTTTTTTCTGATATTTTTCACTTTCTGCCCATTAACTGTTTAACCGAATCAAGTAAGTCCCCTGCTTCAATTGCGAATATCCGCTTGACTATTTTTTCAGTTACGAAGCAAAATCCGCTGCCTGCTCAGTAATGGACTTTTCATCTATAATAAAAATGCTTCTATTATAAATACAGATATATACAGTATAACATCAAACTATCAGCCAAACAACTACTTTTCCTTCTCAACTGCCTTAATCGCTTCCTGCAGCTGATTATCCTCCTCATGGGTGATCTCGTCTTTATTCTTATTCAGCAGGCTGGTATCCAGAGAAACCTCTATATCAGGTTTGATTCCTGTTTTGTTGATGTTGTTTCCTTTTGGAGTGTAGTAGTTGGCAACAGTCAGTTTAATGGCACTTCCGTCTGAGAGCTGGCGGATGGACTGTACCACGCCTTTTCCGTAAGTAGTTGTTCCGACAATCGTTCCAATACCATAATCCTGCACTGCACCGGCAAAAATCTCTGATGCACTGGCGCTGCTTTCATTTACCAGGACTGCAAGCGGAATCCGGAGTTCGTTTTTGCCATCACATTTTTCCTCTTCTCTGTTTCCGTCCTTATCTTCGGTGTAAACGATCAGTCCTTCCGGAAGGATTTTCCGCAGGACATCACAGACAGAATCAAGAAGTCCACCCGGATTATCGCGGAGATCCACGATCATTTTCTCCATTCCCTGTTTTTGCAGGTCATCAAAAGCTTCCTGATACTGTTCGCCGGTAACGCCTGTAAACTGTGTAATACGGATGTAGCCGATTTTAGAATCCAGCATTTCATGGAAAACAGACGGTAATTCCACATCTGTGACAGGGACTGTGATTTCCATGGCATCTTCTGCACCTTCTCTGTGAACAGTAAGCACCACACTGTCTTTATCTGAATTGCGGACAATGTCTGCAACATCAGATACTTCATCCTCTGTAATATCTTCCCCGTCAATGGCACTGATGATGTCCCCTTCCTCCAGTCCTGCTTTTTCTCCGGGACCGCCCTCATAGCATTCAACAATCTTTACTCCGCCTTCTTTGTTCTTCTCCATAAGAATGCCGATCCCCACATAGCTTCCCTCATTGGAAGAATTCTCAGAATCGTATTCCTCTGCTGTATAATATCTGGAATAAGGATCATCCAGCCCATAGAGAAGACCTGCATAAAGCCCTTCCTGAAGCTTTTCTTCATCCTTATCTCCCAGATAGTATCTGTCGATCAGCTCTTCAAGATATGCCAGCTTTGATGTACACTTGCGATCACCAAGAGCTGTTCCTTTTGCTGCAAGACCTGTTCCCGCAAAGGCACCTGTACCGATGCACGTCACAACCAGTGCTCCTGCTACTGCACCTTTCCAAAATTCTTTATTTTTCATGTCTGCACTCCTGTAAAAAAAGCCACCGGTTTATGATATGATATCATTGTTCCGGCAGCTTCATGCTTATCTGCTTTTTATTATACTCTTAAATGCTTTCTTGTTGTAAAGAAACTTCCGATCAGTCCGATTCCAATTCCAAGTCCCAGACTTATTGGAAGTAATGTCTGGTAAATCTGCCATACCGGGATGAAATCCACCACACCTGTAAGCACATTAAACCTGGTCAAAATATAGGATATTGCCCCATTATAACAGAAATAAAGCACGATCAGCGGAACTGCTGCTCCGACCACCCCCAGAACCATGCCTTCCAGCAGGAATGGTGCTCTGACAAATGCGTCTGTAGCTCCTATGTATTTCATAATTCCGATCTCTTCTTTACGGACTGCAATTCCCACAGATACCGTATTGCTGATCAGGAATATGGAGATAATAAGCAGTAATACAATAATGGCAATGGAAATATAGGAAACCAACTTGTTGATATTTCCCAGTGTTTTTGCTGCTTCCTCAGACTGGTTGACTTTTCTTACATGTTTCAGTTCCTGTATATAGGAAACAAGTTCTGACTGCTTCGTGATATCATTCATATACACACGATAATTGGCTGAGTTTGCAAGAGGATTATCGTCCTTAAATCCGTCTGCTGCCTCTGAACCCTGGAAATACTGCTCTTTGTATTCCTCCCAGGCTTCATCAGCTGACTGATACTCTATTTTCTCTACTTCCGGACGTGCCTTGATCTTCTTTCCGATTGCTTTAATCTGTTTGTTTGTAGTTCCCTCTTCAAAGAATACTGTGATCGGCACTTCCTGCTCTACCTTATGTGCAATATTATTCACATTATTGACAATGGAAAAAAAGATTCCAAACAGAAAAATACAGGCAGCCATAGTGATAATGGAAGCCAGGGAAAACATCCAGTTTCTTTTGATATTTTTGACACCCTGTTTCAGAGTGTACCAGATTGTACTAGGCCTCATGATATTCTCCCTCTTTCTCGTCACTTATAATAGAGCCCTCATGCATGGTCACAACACGTTTGCGCATGGAATTTACAATATCCTTGTTATGTGTAACAACCACTACTGTGGTTCCTCTGTCGTTGATCTGTTCCAGAAGCTTCATGATTTCTTCGGAAGTCTTCGGATCCAGGTTTCCTGTAGGCTCGTCTGCCAGAAGGATATCCGGACGGTTGACCAGCGCCCTTGCCAATGCAACTCTCTGCTGTTCTCCACCGGAAAGTTCATCCGGGAAGGATTTGTATTTGACCGCAAGTCCAACTTCCTGAAGTACCTCCGGGACACGTTTACGGATTACTCTTGTGGGACGGTTGACTACTCTCTGGGCAAACGCTACATTCTCATATACATTTCTGTCTTTCAGAAGACGGAAGTCCTGAAATACTACGCCCAGCTTACGGCGGTATTTGGCTACTCTTCTGTGTTTCATTCCTTCCAGACGTTCCCCGCTTACGATGATCTGGCCGGATGTGGAATCCAGCTCTTTCATAAGAAGTTTGATCAGGGTTGTTTTTCCTGAACCACTGTTTCCTACTACAAAGACGAATTCACCTTTATCTATATGTAAGTTCGCATGGTTCACTGCCGGAAGGCCGGGACCATAGGACTTGCTTACATCTATAAGATCTATCATAGATTTTTCCTCCAATGGGTTAATGAATTTGTAACATTATTGTAATGTATGTTTTTGGGGATTGCAAGAGATTTTTGAGGATTCATAGAATGTTCACAGTAACGCAGCCAACATTCATTCCAAATTGCCTGCAGCAATGGAATTTTGGCTTGCATGTCTCAGGATATTGCATACCTTATCAATTGCAATCTCGATTTCTAACTATACACTGCAAGGCTGGATTTGTAAAGGTCAAAAATGCCTGCGTCAGCAATTAAAGCTGTGGCAGGCATTGAAAATTTTCCTTCTATTATAATATATCAGTATTCCAGTGTTTCCATATATTTCATATAACGTACTACCATGAGTGCAATCTTGAATGTAATGGCATCTTCAAAAACACGGAGATCAAGACCTGTACTCTTCTGGAGTTTATCGAGGCGATAGACCAGAGTGTTTCTATGGATGTAAAGCTGTCTGGATGTCTCTGAAACATTGAGGCTGTTCTCGAAGAACTTATCAATTGTGACCAGAGTCTCTTCGTCAAAGTCATCCGGGGATTTGCCGCCGAAGATTTCTTTGATAAACATCTTACAGAGTGGGATCGGGAGCTGGTAGATCAGTCGTCCGATTCCCAGAGAGCTGTATGCGATCACTTCTTTATCTCCGAAGAAAATCTTACCTACATCAAGAGCCATGCGGGCTTCTTTATAGGAGCGTGATACTTCTTTCAGTTCATTGACGATAGTACCGTATGCCATATGTGTCTTACCGTCATTTCCCATTCCAAGAGTATCAAGGATAGTATGTGCAAGCTGATCCATCTCAGGATAATTCTCACCATCTTCAAGTTCCTTGACTACGATAATACTCTTCTCATCTACTGCTGTGATAAAGTCTTTACTTTTACCGCCGAAAAGACTCTTCACGCTTTCCATGGAGCTGTGGTCTTTCTCCTGTGGCATTTCAAGGATCATGACTACGCGGCGAACATCTGCCTCAATGTGCAGTTTCTTCGCACGATTATAAATGTCAACAAGAAGCAGGTTGTCAAGAAGCAGGTTCTTGATAAAGCTGTCTTTGTCAAAGCGTTCTTTATACGCTACGATCAGATTCTGGATCTGAAAAGCAGCGAGCTTGCCAACCATATAAGTATCTTCATCGTCGCCATGGGCAACCAGTATATATTCCAGCTGATAGTCATCACAGACTTTAAAATACTGGAACCCCTTTACAAGCTGGCTGTCGGCCTGTGATTCTACGAAAGCCTGTACATCCTGTGTTGCAATGGAAAAATCTGCAAAAGTACTTGCAAGCACTTTGCCTTCTGTGTCGAGTACACAAAATTCTGTTCTGGAAATTTCTTTTAACCCTTCAAGAGTATTCTGAAGCACCTGATTCGATATCATCTGATTTCAATCCCTTCTCATCCTATAGTGTTTATTTTCCGTTTTAACTATAAAACCTTATACCTGTATTGTATTTTAATATATATTTACCAAAAATGAAAGAGGAAAGAGAAAAAAATTTACAATTTTTTATATATTTTTTTGTGTTACTTTTTTTCAATAAAACCTTCTCCATGAACTTCCCTGGCATCTGTCACTATCACAAAGGCTTCCGGATCAATTTCATCTACTTTTTCTTTAAGCATTACGATCTCTTTTTTATTTACCACGCAGAAAAGCATCAGTTTATCCTGTCCTGAGTACATTCCTCTGGCACTGATGCCTGTTACACCTCTGTCCAGATCTTTCATGATCATATCTGCTATTTCCTTTGGCTTTGCTGTAATGATATAGGCAGCTTTTGAGAATTTCAGACCTTCAATCAAACCGTCAGATACTTTTGTCACCAGATATACCGCAATAATCGCATAGAGTGCCTTGTGGATGCCAAACACATACATACCCACCAGTACAACGCCTGCATCTATAACCTGCATGATCTGTGCGATTGAATATTGCTGCAGATATTTCTGGATGATAGCTGCCATCATATCGGTTCCTCCGGTTGTTCCACCGCCCAGAAAGACAAGACCGATTCCCACACCCTGGATCACACCACCGTAAAGTGCGGCAAGAAGAAGATCATTGCCAGCAAGATTCCATACAGGTTCTATGGCAAGCCAGGTGGACAGAGCAATTTCTCCTATCAAAGCTTTTTTTACAAAGGAGAATCCATTAATCTTCCATCCGATCAGAAACAGTGGAATGTTCAAACCCATATTTGTTACCCAGAGAGGGATACCACCGTCAATGATTCCCTGACTCCCTGCTTTTATAATGATCGCGATACCTGAAAAGCCTCCGGTTACCATACCTGATGCATCAAATACGGAATTGATCGCCAGTGCCATTAATCCGGTTCCTGCTATGATCATCAGATATTCCAGAAGCTGTGATCTTTTTCCATTTACTAACTTCATTCATTCGCCTCCTTGTATTCTGTAAAAATAATATTTGTTTTATGCTTTCATGAATATCAGCCAGAGATACCGCTTTATCACTGTGCCGTAATTATTCTTCCATAAACTACAAGAACGGCAGCAATCCATGAAGGACTGCTCCCGCTCTTATTCTTACCTTATTTTTCAGGCTTATTGATAAAATTTACAAAATGATAACTCTCCATTATCTGGAAGTATTTAACGATCCTTGGATATAAAGGCTCTGCCTTCTCCCCAAATTCGTCTTTTACCAGTGCAGCAATATCTTCCACTGTCTTCCTGCCATCTATGAGTGGCCAGATAAATGTGCCATTGTCATCCAGATGTATCTTCGTATATCTGGGTTTTCCAAACAGCTTCTGGGCAATCGTGTTAAACGCGCCCTTATTCTCTATTTCCAGCACCATTCTCCCCCTGATATCAGTATGCCAGCGAAGCTGTGCACTGCGCTCAGGAATGAGATCCAGATAATTGATCTGTAATTCTTTTTTCTTTTTACTCATTTAAATATTATCATCTCCGCCTGATCAGGCTTTCTTCTTGTTCCAGATACTGAATTTCAGAAGGCTTAAGATCATAAGTAACATCAGGATCACGCCGCCTGCATTACCAAGGTTAATGCTTCCGGAGAGATCAAATACACTGCTTACGTTTACTACTGCAAGGATTGCAAGAAGGATACCTACAAGACCTTCACCTGCGATCATACCTGCACAATAAAGTGTACCGTCTGTTGCCTGTTCTTCTTTTTTCTTATCATCAACATTCTTTCTTCCGTCAACGAACATACGAACAACACCACCGATCATGATAGCAGCGTTGAGGTAGATTGGAAGGTAAAGACCGATAGCAAATGGCATAACCGGAATTCTTAAGATTTCCAGACCAATTGCAAGGAATACACCGATAAATACCAGTGTCCATGGAAGCTTGCCGCCCATGATACCTTCTACGATCATCTTCATCAGAGTTGCCTGAGGAGCAGGTACTTCTGCACTTCCGTATCCCCATGCAGTATTCAGAAGATAAAGAACACCACCGATAGCAAGACCGGCAGCAACAACACCGATAAGCTCACCGATCTGCTGTTTCTTAGGAGTTGCACCAAGAAGATAACCTGTCTTTAAATCCTGTGAAGTATCACCTGCGATTGCTGCTACAATACAGATTACGGAACCAATAGCAATTGCTGCTTTCATTCCGTCGATACCGGTATTGCCGGATGCTTTGATAATCATTGTTGCGATCAGAAGTGTAGCGATAGCCATACCTGATACAGGGTTGTTGGAGCTTCCTACAAGACCAACCATACGGGAAGATACAGTTGCAAAGAAGAAGCCGAAGATTACGATGATCAACGCACCGATCGGGTTAACCGGGATAGCCGGAACAAGCCAGATGATTGCAACCATTGCCACAATACCGATCAGAATAATGTTCATCGGAAGATCCTGTGCAGTTCTTTCTGTACTTGTATTCTTACCGCCCTTCATGCTCTTCATGGAATCACGGAAGGTTGCAATGATCAGAGGCAGGGATTTGATCAGAGAAATAATACCACCTGTTGCGATAGCTCCTGCTCCGATATATTTTACATAAGTACTCCAGATTTTAGATGCTCCGCCTGCTGCATAAAGAGCAGAAATTGTTTCTGTTCCGGGATACATAACTGTATCAGCTCCGAACAGACAGATTACCGGAATCAGCACCATCCAGCCAATAAGAGAACCAACAAACATAAAGGATGCGATTCTTGGTCCTACGATATATCCAACACCGAGAAGTGCAGGATAGCATTCCATACCAATTTCACCTTTGAATCCTTTAAATGCTACTGCAACGTCTGCAGGGATTACCTTTAAACCGTCAACGACAAATTTAAAGATCGCTGCGATTCCCATACCTGAGAATACTGTCGCAGCGTTTGCACCACCCTCTTCACCTGCAAGAAGAACATCTGCGCAGGCAGTTCCTTCAGGATAAAGAAGTGTTGCATGCTCTTTTACGATCAGTGCGTTACGAAGTGGTACCATAAAAAGTACACCAAGAACACCACCGCAAAGTGCGATTAATGTGATTTCCACGATACCCGGCATTTCACAAAGTCCTTCTTCTGCCCAAAGGAACAGAGCAGGCATTGTGAAAATTGCACCGGCTGCCAGTGATTCACCGGCTGAACCGATTGTCTGGACCATGTTGCTCTCCAGAATGGAGTTCTTTTTCATGATCTTGCGAATTACGCCCATGGAAATAACTGCTGCCGGAATGGAAGCAGATACAGTCATACCTACACGCAGACCAAGATAAGCATTGGCTGCACCGAAGATAACTGCAAGGATAACACCCATGATGATGGATGTCACCGTAAATTCAGGTGTGATCTTGTCAGCCGGAATATACGGTTTGAACTCTTTGTTTTCGTTCATGATTTCCTCTCCCTTTTGTATTGATTTATAAACATAGAACATTATAGCGAAATTTATACAAAAAGGCAAGGTGAAAAAACTGGTTTTTTATGCACTTTAATATATTAACGTGCTAACTCGATAATCTCTTAACATATCAACACGCTCAAACAGCATATTTTTGCCCTATTTTATCAGTCTATTCATCTGAATCCAACTGTTTAATCAGGTATCTCCCGACAATTCTGGAAAAATTCGAAATATCCCGGATATATGCGAAATCTTTGCCAAATATCTTTTTTTCTGTGGAAAGGTCTTTTTCTTCCCCTGCAAAGACTCCCAGAACACTTACTCCAAGGTTTCGCAGGTGCCGCACTTCTGTAGCAGTATCATTGATCGCATATTTTCCCATATAAGGTTCCGGGTTCTTTGCGTGAGGTCTGTTTACGATGACATCATATGGTTTTCCATCACTTAATACAATGAGGATTTTTTTCTCCTCAGATCTCTGAAGCAGACCGTATCCTGCGGTTTTGATAGCAAGTCCATCCCTGTTATTGGAAGAAGTTACATAATTAAAAATATTTTCATTAGCTGACTGTGGATCATCGTACTCACGGAATCTGTGAAGGATCGTATAGTCCCAGAATGTGCAGAAGCTCATGACACGGTGAGGCAGGTTTACATTGCTTAATGCTTCACTGATGATATAAGCCTGTAATGCCACATCTCCCTGCCTGGACATCTGGGAACCGCTGGCATCGATCAGCACATCTACTACGAAATCAGATGCATCAGATTTCAATTCTCTTTTAAACAGATTTGCTTCACTGCTTCTGCCTACACGCCAGAGTCTGGACGGAATGATCGTTCCTCTGTCTGAAAGTACTTCCTGCGTCTCGCTCTTCAGCACCAGTGTCTTTCGTAAAAGGTCTGTGAGGGATGCGATGTTCTGCTTTACGATTCTGTGTTTGTCATGGTAGAGCCAGATATTCTTATTCTTTAATCGCACTGCATATTCGTACTGATAGTTTCGTTTGACCGGATTCTTGAGAATTCCTTCTGTAAAATAAAGGCTGCAGTCCCTGTGAAGTTCCCTGCACATCAGATAATTCATTCGCTTCTCTTCTGCAGGAGTCAGATAAGTTTTTCCGAAATTCAACTCAACATAGGTGTATGCTTTCTCAAGTTCTTCCTCTGTGAGAATTGTAATTTTGTGTTTGGTCTGGCGCTGTTTTTCCATTTCTTCAGTGACAGCAGTGTCTTCCATGTCCGTAATCTTATTTGTCATCTGTTCGATGTAACTCTCCAGAGCTTCCTCATAAAGTTCTTCTGTGAGAAAATCTTCCCAGTCGTATTCTGTCAGTTCTTCCATGGTGACTGCCATAACCTGTTCCAGTGTTCCATGATCTTTCTCAAAATCCGGATCAATGATAGTGTTGTAAAGACTGTCAATAATACGGATCAGTTCTATAGTGTCTGCAGCTGTTCTGGCTTTGTAAACCATGTCGCGGATTTTCCGAAGACGCTCTTCTACATAATGGTTTCCATTCTGTAAACGGTCACGCAGGATGGCAATCTTCAGGCGACCGAGAATATCTCCGTATGCGGGCATCTGTTCAAACTCCTGATCCAGGATATCCTCGAATGCTTCCTTCTGCATCTCCCGGACTCCCGGACGTTCCTGACAGATTTTGTCCCCGATTGCTTCTTCTACACATAGCTGTGCTACTGCAGTCAGTTCTCCCTCTCCTGCCTGGCAGAAAACTTTTTTTACCAGATATAAACCCAGCAGATTCCTGTCATAATATTTTGCCAGAGCGCCCTGCTTGATGCCGTCATACAGAGCGATTGCTTTTGAGCGCAGATACAGGGAAACGTCTACTTTCATATTTAACGTGTAATCCCCGCTGATAGTCCAGAGGAGATTGCGGATCCTGTTTTCCAGTTCCAGACGGTAATCGTCGATTTCTACGATTTTCTCATCTTTCATATACATCATCCCTTGTCCAGTCTGCCGGAATTCTGGTTTTCACAATATCCTCTACGATTTCTTTCTCGAAAATATCGAAAGTCTTGTTCACCACCCCCATAGTAACCGCTTTTCTCGGAGAAAGTCCGGTTTCTACAATCTTCATGGCTGCAAGGAGACCTCGCAGATCCAGAGGTTTGGTGGAAATTTCACTGTTTGTGGCTTTGAGCTGAAGATCCAGGAATACTCCGATGAACTGTGTTCTGGCGTTTTCTTTTATATTTGGAAACATCCGTTGGAAAATAAATTCCAGGGATTCTTCAGTCTGAGCCGGCATGTCTATGACCAGAAATCTGGATACCAGCGCTTCATTGAGTTCTTTGGTTCCTGCATAACCGTAATTCATGGTTCCGATAAAACGGGCAGCCGGATGAAGATCAATTTTGTCATAGCCCGGGACATCGATGGAACGGCGATAATCCAAAGTTGCATGAAGAACGGAAACTGCATCGTTCTTTGCCATATTGATCTCGTCGAGGATTCCGAAACCACCGTATTCTGCACACTGATAGATAGTTCCTTTGCGGAGCTTAACTTCGTTGTCCACGAAAGTGTCTGTGCCGATCAGATCTCCGCTGTTAGTATTTACATGAAAAGAAACATTGTACGCGGGACGGTTGAAAATATATGCCAGGTTCTCTGCAAGGATATTTTTTCCTGTTGCCTTCGGACCGGTGAGTAACAGGTTCTCCCCTTTGAGCAGTCCGGCAATGGCCATTTCCAGAATGTCTTTTCCGTAAAATGGAATGGATGGTTTCACAATCCTGCCTGCAGTCTCCGGTACCACCTCATACTGGCTGCGGAATTCTTCTACTCTCTTTATCAGTTCAGGGGCTACCTGCTGCTCCTCCAGAAATTTCAGTTCTTCCATTTAGTTCTCCTTTATATAACTATTATAGTCCAGTTTGTGTTATAGAAAAAGGCCGCTTATCTTTTACAGATTCACGACCCTTTTATTATAGCATTCTTCTTTATATTTTTACAACATTATACTTCAAATACAAGATCTCCATAAGATGGCATCGGCCACATTTCCTTATCTACGATCATTTCCAGTTCATCCACCGGCTCACGTAAAGCTTCCATTGCAGGAACCACCTTTTCTCTGCAGAATACGGCTCTGTCCCGTCCCTCTGCATATTCCGGGATCTTCTCAACCAGTTTGCTCAGCTTACTCATGGCACTGTTTGCAGCCTTTAAGAGTTTTGACGCTTTCTTGAGCAGATCAAGCTGTACACTTACATCAATCAGCCCTTCGCCCGCTGTTTTCACTGTATTGATGGATTCGCCAAGAACAGTGGTATATCTGATAACTGCCGGAATGATCTGCTTGGTTGCCATGTCGATCATGGTCTTTGCTTCAATATTGATTGCTTTAGAGTAAATCTCATATTTAATCTCTGCGCGTGATTCAAGCTCAGCTCTTGAGAATACATCAAAAGATTCAAAGAGTTTCACTGCCTTCTCTGTAGTAAGTGCAGGGATTGCATCCACCATGCTCGGAAGGATCGGAAGTCCGCGGCGTTTAGCTTCTTTCTCCCATTCCGGCGCATAGCCGTTTCCGTTAAATACGATCTTCTGATGATCTGTGGCATATTCTTTGATCAGGTCATGTACCGCCAGTTCGAAATCAGGAGCTTTTTCCAGGCGGTCACATACTTCCTTAAATACTTCTGCTGTGATCGTATTCAGGACTACGTTACATGCGGAAATAGAATCTCTTGAGCCCACCATACGGAATTCAAATTTATTTCCTGTGAAAGCAAAAGGTGAAGTACGGTTACGGTCTGTGGCATCCTTCATGAAATCAGGCAGAGTCTTAACACCTGTTTCCAGCTTACTTCCCT
>OOCW01000895.1_pt1 | contig 24749 bp, 28 predicted proteins | sample 1671201 | NCBI WGS metagenome assembly OOCW01 (sample SAMN06348132, study PRJEB24527) | human gut metagenome | biome: human gut; feature: ankylosing spondylitis patient; material: feces | host: Homo sapiens | place: China | collected 2015-10
CTCCTGAAACTCACAATCACTATCGGTCTGCAATAAAGTTCTTATATAAAAAGGTGCTGAAGACTGTCTGGGATGATGACACTGTTCCGGCTATGAAAAGAGAGCGAAATCTTCCTGCCGTTCTATCCCGCGATGAAATAAATGCAATCATTGACGCCACTCCGAATCTGAAGCATAAAGCGATTATTGCAACTATGTATTCTTCCGGATTACGTGTATCAGAGGTTGTTCATCTTCATTATGATGACATTTCACGTACCAACATGACAATTCATGTTCGTGAAACCAAAGGCAGAATTGACAGGTATACAATTCTGTCTCAAAAAAATTTAGACCTTCTCACAGAGTATTGGTACAAATGTGGTCGCCCTAAAGATATCCTTTTCCCAAGTTCCTGGTCCGGTGGATATCTTGATATAGCCAGTGTTAACCAGTTCTTTAAGAAAAGTGCTAAACTCGCCGGCATTAACCGTCATGTTTCCTCTCATGCGTGCCGTCATAGTTTTGCCAGCCACTTATTCGAAAGTGGCACAGATATAAAATATATCCAGTCACTTCTGGGACATGTTGATCCTCGCTCTACAGATGTTTACCTTCATGTGAGCAACAAGACACTTCTTGGAATCCGCAGCCCGTTCGACAACCCGGAAGGTGGTGAATCATGAGTAAGGATTGTACGATTCAGGATGTTTTTCATCGTTTTTATCCATCTTTTGAATCCACACATAGTATTTCTCCCGCTCAGCGAAAGGCCGCTTATCACATCATGAATTGCAAAACCGGTGCCTTTGGTGTGAATGTAAGCGTATGCGAGGACTGCGGCTGCATATCAGTCCACTATAACTCCTGCCGTGACAGATGCTGTCCTATGTGTCAGGAGTTTCCAAAAGAAAAATGGGTAGATGCACGGCGGGAGGATATCTTAGATGCTCCTTATTTCCATGTGGTTTTTACAGTTCCGGAAGAACTCAATCCCATTATCTACAGCAACCAGAAATTCTTATACACTGCTCTTTATCATGCGGCTTCAGATACTCTCAGTGAACTTGCTGCTGATAGTAAATATCTTGGGACTGATATCGGCTATATTTGTATCCTCCATACATGGGGAAGCACCATGAATTTTCATCCTCATATCCATGCGATTGTTCTTGGTGGAGGGCTGGATGTGAAAAATCATTGGAAAGACAACGGGAAAGAGTTTTTTCTTCCGATCAAGGTGATCTCCAAAATATTTCGTGGAAAATATATGGCTGAACTTAAGCAGCTCTGGGAAAATGACAGGCTTGAATTTCATGGATCGGCTGCACCTTACAAAAACTACTATACTTTCAAGGAATTGTTAAATACCTGCTATGCAAAGGAATGGATTCCTTATTGCAAGAAACCATTTGACGGTGCCGAATCTGTCATCAGATACCTTGGAAAATACACCCACCGGATTGCTATCAGCAACTACCGTATCAAAGACATGACAGAATCTACAGTTACATTTTCTGCTAAAGATTACAAAAACCAAGGGCTTTGGAAAGAGATCACCATATCCGGCGAGGAATTTATCCGTCGATTTTTAATGCATGTTCCTCCAAAACGTTTTGTACGTATCAGGCACTATGGTCTTCTTTCATCCAGAAATAAGAAGAAAAAGATTACCCTATGCAGAAACATCCTTGGCTGCAAAAAATATATTTCCAAGCTGAAAGATATGGATGCACCTGCCATTATCCGTCTTCTTTATAATAAAGATATATGCAAGTGCTCTTCCTGTGGTGGTAAAATTATTCCTCTGCCTACAGAACAACATTTTATAAAACCAAAACCACATATGCTCTGTTAACGTATCATAACTGTATATTTTTTTAGCTTCCTTAGGGAGGCTTATTTCTGGTGTCATAATACAGGACTGAATTATAAATTCTATGTGTTTCTATGTGTACACGCTATCCTATTATAAATAGAGTGTCAGAATTAAAAGTCCATATAGAGTTGACGCGCTTTGTTCAACCAGAAAAAATCGAAATTGATGCAAACGAAAGGGCAGTTAATGAAAAGTCTCAATACTGCTTTTTCGTTTGCACCACCTTCGATTCTTTCCTTAACGATTTGTATAACAGTAGTCTAACACATGTTGATAAAAAATACTATATACAAACTAATGTCCGTGATTTGCTTTCCATAAAAAGTTCCTTTCAAAAATAAATTATATTTTCTATATTGAGGTGTTGAAAAAATGGCTCATAGACATTACCTAAGGTGTGTACTCATTACCTTAAAACCACAACCTCTTGATGCAGACACGTTAAAATATTTATAGGCACAAGAACAAAAATAGATGATTTTGAAATAGTCTGAACATTTCAAATATTATCAGAAAGCAGGTGCCTATGAGTACAACAACAGTTGAAAAAGGATTACAGTTTGAAAAAGCTGTAGTAGACATGCTTAATAAGTGTGGTTTTAGAGCATGGAGGACAAACCAATCTAATGAAGCTGACCTAGAAAGATATAAGGCTGGCTTTGATGGTGGTATTGACATTATTGCAACATTTGATGTAGTTAAACCAATCTGTAGAAATGTATGTTTCTATATTCAGTGTAAGTGTCATAAAGAACCATTGACTAAATCAGCTATCAGTGAAGTATATGCTGGTATGCACGCAAGAAAAGGAACGACTGTCACAAGTCTGCCTGTGGTCTTTGCAACTTCGGACGCATCACAGGAAACTATGCAATTTGTCAAAGACCTTGGTGTAGAATTATTCCTAAAAAATGAATTTACATTAGTCAAAGATGCAGAAGCTGGTCTGCCTGTGCCTTATGGTAATTATGGAAATCTTATGCGTGTTATTCTGTACCATTACACAAAGGATGTTGTATGGATAAAGACCTTACCAGAATCACAACCAGCTTTGGGTATCCAATCAATGCGTGACAGAATGATTGATGAAGCCAACCTTGATTTTGAGCAGTCACAAACTTATCTTGATAGAGCCTCATTCATTCAATTATTATTGATGATCCAATTGGAAGTTTTGATGATATGAATATTCTTGGATTTTCAGATCTCATCCGTAGTATTATTATGCATACCGATGTGCAGATTATAATGACAACTCACGATTCTAAAATATTTGATATTATGCAACGAAAACTTAATTGTAAATACCATAGCTCTCGTTTTTATAGATTGCCGGAAGATTTGGTAACTGTAGATGTGAATGATCCAGAAATCTGAAAAAGTAAAGATTTATGGACGTGTAGTTTGACATAATAGAGCCATCCTAAGGAAATAAAAAGTTTTTAGGTGGCTCTATTTTAGTCGAATTTTTTACGAAAAGTACAATTTTACAAGATAAATGGGGGTAAAAAAATGGCGACAATTATATGAAATAAATATAATTAATTGTATAAAATATATAAAAAATAATGAAACTATACAGATAAATATAAATATAAATATCAACCAAATATATACTGACTTTATGCGAATGAAAGCGTATAATTTGCTTTAATGTGATATCAAATAAAAGTATGCGAAAATATATTTATATAGCTGGGAGGAAACGTGTGAACGAAAAAGAATTTCAAGAATAGATAATTAGCCACATTGATTATAGAATGGATCAAATGGAAAGGTTGGAATTAAGGAGTTTAGAGAGTTAAAAAAATTAGTTGATGCATACAGTGAAAATCTTATATTTGTCTTTGAAATAGATAAGGCAACAATAATACAGAAACGAAAATTTTTAGAAGAAAACATATCATATTACGTTAAGCGAAAAGAGTTATTTATATCAAAATAACAGGAGAAAAATTATGGACGAAACGAATGAGATACAATTAACACAATCAAACGAGATTTTGGATTTGTTTGGCGATATTCAAACAGCAAATTCAGATATGATAATTAAGTCAGTAGCAGCATTGAATTTTCCGGCTAATGGGGAATTAAGAAATAATGAAATGTGTTTTTATAAGATTAAACAGCTTGCATTTGATGAAGATTACCCAAGCAGTGTTTATTAAAGAGAATCTGGCTAAAAGATTTGGAAAATGTAAACTTGAACTACATCCTGTCAAAACAAGAATAGTGTACTGCAAGGATAAAGATAGAACGAGGGAAGAAGAACTTAGCAAGTTTGATTTTCTTGCCAGAGAGAATGCAAAACGCTATAATATTCATATAAATGATATGAAGGGCGGAGGACAGCATGAAAGAGGGTAAATCACAGAAAAATTTTAAAATCAGCATACGTGCAAAAATTTTGACCGGGATGATAGCATGTGTTTTGATTGTGACGAATCTGATCGGCTGGTTTTTTATCGTACAGGCGAAAGATACATTGTTAGAACAGTGTAAGAAAAATGCCAGAAATTCAGCTAAAATTGCCGCGGAAAGAATCGATGGTGATATTTTAGAGCAAATTAAAGCCGGAGATGAGGAAACAGAAAATTATAAAGAAATATTATCGCAGCTGCAGGATTTCTTGTGTGGAGATGATATCAAATACATATATACAATGCGGATGAATGGTGACAGGCTGGAATTTATTGTTGACGCTGATACCGAAGAAGGGGCTGCGATTGGCGAAGAATATGAGATTTATGATGAAATAGCAGAGGCATTTGACGGAAATGCCACAGTTGATAGTGAAATGACATCCGATGAGTGGGGAGATTTTTATAGTGCATTTGCTCCGGTTTACAATAGTTCCGGTGCAATTGCAGGAATTGTAGGAGTGGATTGTTCTGCAACTGATATCAGACTTCAGGAAAACATATTTATAAAAGAATTTGTAATCATTGAACTTGCAGGATTGGTGATAGCAGCAGCACTTGCGCTTATTATTAGTGGTGTTTTGTCAAGAAATGTAAGTGTGATAGCGGAGAAAATGAGTGAGCTTGCAAAGAAAGAGGGAGATCTTACACAGAAGATAAATGTAAGATCGACAGATGAGGTTGGAAATATTGCAGACAGTTTAAATATCTTTCTGGAGAACTTGCGTGAGATCATTCAAAATATCAGTGCAAGTGAAAAGAAACTTTTAAGTAATTCAGAGCATGTAAATAATATTGTAACTTCGTCTGCAAATGAAGTGTCGAAAGTAAATGCTACCATGAACGCTATGGAAGGCAGGGTTCTTGAAATGAGCGACATGGTGCATAAGATCGCTGAAAATGCACAGAGCAATAAGGAGATGATGTCATCCGTCATACATGAGACAAAATCGCAGGCAGAGTACATTGGTGAGGTTGGACAAAAAGCGGAAAAGTTAGAAGAAGATGCCGTATCTGCCAGAGAATGTATGCAGAATACGATTGTGAGAATTGGAAAGACGCTTGAAGATAAAATTGAAGAATCGAAGGAAGTAGAGCGGGTACAACAGCTTACAAACCAGATTCTGAATGTTGCAGACCAGACAAACCTTCTTGCGCTGAATGCAAGCATTGAGGCCGCAAGAGCGGGAGAAAGTGGCAAAGGGTTTGCAGTTGTGGCAAACGAGATATCCAGTCTTGCAGAGGAATCATCAAAGACTGCAGGGGAAATTCAGAAAATTAATACGTTTATCGTGGATATAGTAGATAAACTGGCGGAATCTTCTTTTGAATTGCTAAACTATGTGAAAACAAATGTTATTTCAGATTATGATGTTCTCGTACATACAGGCGAGGAATATGCAAGCGATGCACATAATTTTAAAGATCAGATGGAGAAGTTTGGTGGCTGTATAGATGAACTGCAGCAGAGTATGGAACGTATTCATTATTATGTAAATGACATTATGGATGGGTTTGATAAACAGAAGGAAGAAGTGGTGAAAAATTCCGGATATATGACAAAGATCGATGAAGAGTTTAAGAAAATTGTGGATGCGGTTTTGAACAATAAAGAAATTGTGGATGAACTTGAAACGATCATCAGTCAGTTTAAAATTTAAAATAGGTAATCATGTAAAAAGGTAAAAGGTAAGAGGTAAGAGGTAAGAGGATATCACCATGAACAACACATTATTACAACAGATCACCAGAAAAGACGCAAAAGCATTTACCCACAGCGGCAAGTTTCACGCGGACGACGTTTTTTCCTCAGCATTACTGCTCTATTTAAACCCGGAAATTACGATCACGCGCGGCAGCAAAGTTCCCGAAGATTATGACGGGATCGTATTTGACATTGGACGCGGAGAGTATGACCATCATCAGAAAGACAGCAGGATCCGTGAAAACGGAGTGCCGTATGCGGCGTTTGGACTGCTCTGGGAGCAGCTTGGTGCCGGAATCTTAGGAGAGGAACTCGCACAGACTTTTGATGAGGCATTTGTTCAGCCGCTTGATAACAACGACAATACCGGGGAGAAAAATGAACTTGCAACATTGATTGGAAATTTCAATCCGACATGGGATGCAGCGGGCAGCAGTGATGACGCATTTTTCAAGGCAGTCGGTGTAGCCGGAATGATTTTGGAAAATAAATTTGAGCGCTATCTTGGAAATGAGCGGGCAGATAAACGGATCGAGGAAGTTTTAGAGGCACAGCAGAAGACACTTGAGGCAGGGGAGCAACCGGAAGATGAGGCAAAAATATTGGTTCTGCCGGAATTTATCCCGTGTCAGAAAAGGCTCTCAGAAACCGATATCGCATTTGTGATTTTCCCATCCAACCGCGGCGGTTACTGTATCCAGCCACAGAAAAGAGAATACTCCATGAATTACAAGTGCAGCTTCCCGGGAAAATGGCTTGGATTAGAAAATGAGGAGCTTGTGCAGGCAACAGGACTTTTCAGTGCAGGCTTCTGCCACAAGGGAGGTTTTCTGATGACGGCTGGCACATTAGAAGATGCCGTGGCGGCATGTAAGATCAGTTTGTCCTGCTTTAAGGAGGAGCCGGTGATCGTAAATTTTGGCGGTGGAAAAGAAGCGGATGAACTCTTACAGCAGCTGCCAGGAATGGAGCATGCGCGCATTTCACACTGCGCGCTGCCGGATGTCCCGGAACTTGAGGTGCAGGGAATTTACGGAGAAGTTATCATGGAAAAGCAACAGTGGAAGAGCCGGATCAAAGACCAGGTGAAACAGATTTTAAAAGAAAAACCGGAAGCTGTTTATGTGGAAGGCGATGTTTTTTTGACCTATCCGGTTGTGCATCAGCTTCGTAAAAAACATATTCCGGTCTTAACACTGGTGAAACGGGAGGGAGAGCATTATATCGTGCGCATCCCGTCCGGGTCGTAAATCATTCACGATAATAAAATTTTTACATGTTTTCTGAAGATGGGGCAGTCTGCTTTCACCAGCAGGCTGCTCCATTACGTTCTAGATCCCCCTTTTGATAACCAAACAAAATTTATTGACGAAGCCCCAAAAAGGCAGTAAGATACGCAATGTAAAATATTCAATACAAATTTATGCATAACAAGATACGCATAATAAAATACAGATAGTAAGAAATCAGGAAAGGAGTCCTCTCATTGAAAAATAATAAATATGAAATCGATATGTGTAATGGCACTATCATGGATAAACTGATCTCCTTTGCATTCCCTCTGATGCTTTCGGGAATTTTACAATTAATGTTTAATGCAGTCGACATCATCGTCGTGGGACGATTCAGCGGCAGTCAGGCGCTTGCAGCGGTCGGTTCGACAACGGCACTGATCAATGTATTTGTGAATTTGTTTATCGGAATTTCACTTGGAGCGAATGTGCTTGCGGCAAGATTTTATGCCGCAGGACGGGAGGAAGAAATGTCACAGACCGTACATACTGCGATCACGTTAGCACTGATCAGCGGTGTTGTGATGGCATTTGTTGGTGTATTGTTTGCGAAGGGGGCATTGGAACTGATGGGCACACCGGATGACGTGATCAGTCAGTCGACCTTATATATGCGGATCTATTTTATGGGGATGCCATTTTTTATGCTCTATAATTACGGTGCAGCGATACTCCGTGCCGTCGGGGACACCAAAAGACCGCTTTTCTTCCTTATCATTTCAGGCTGTATCAATGCGGGATTAAACCTGATCCTGGTGATTGGATTCCATCTGGATGTTGCCGGGGTTGCAATCGCAACGATCATTTCCCAGTGTGTGTCCTGTATCCTTGTTTTGCGCTGCCTTTGCAGGACGCAGGGCAGTTACCAGCTTCATTTTTCAAAGCTGTCCATCAATGGTGCTTATCTGAAACAGATTTTTCAGGTTGGGATTCCGGCAGGAATTCAGAGTACAGTGATCAACTTTTCGAACGCACTGTTACAGTCGTCCGTCAACTCTTTTGGTGCGACGGCGATGGCGGGGTATACGGCAGCCAATAACCTGCTTGGCTTTTTGTATGTTTCAGTCAATTCCATCACACAGGCCTGCATGAGTTTTACGAGTCAGAATTTTAGTGTGGGAAAATATAAGAGAATGGACCGAGTTCTTATGGATTGTCTGATTTTGTCTGTGAGTGTTGCTGCTGTGCTTGGATGCAGCGCATATTTCTTTGGGGCACAGATACTGACGATCTATACCAAAGAACCGGATGTGATTGCATGTGGATTGGAAATACTTTCCATCACAACCGTGCCGTATTTCCTGTGCGGCATCATGGATCTTTTCCCAGGCGCACTGCGTGGTATGGGGTATTCCTCTGTTCCCATGATATTGTCTGTAATCGGCACGGTCGGGATGCGTATTTTATGGATCTTTGTATTTTTCCCGCTTCACAGATCCCTGTATTTTCTGTTTATCTCGTATCCGGCGTCCTGGCTGGCTACGATCATAATGCAGGTGATCTGCTATTACTTTGTGCGGAAAAAATGCTTATCGGCTGTGAAGAATCCAGATTTGGAAAAAATACGTCAGTGACAGGTGTAATCTGAAATCATAGATAAGATTTGGAAAAGAAAAAATCTCATGCTATAATGTGTTAGGCAATGAGCAGAAAATTCGTTTATTACCCGGAGATAAAATACAGAAAGGCAAAAAGATGAAATTATACATAATCAGGCACGGTGAAACATCGTGGAACAAACAGAAAAAACTGCAGGGACAGCGTGATATCATGTTAAATGATGCGGGCATCCGTCTTGCAGAATTAACCGGTGAAGGCATGAAAGACATAGATTTTGATCTTGTCATTTCAAGTCCCCTGATCCGCGCAAAACAGACGGCAGAGCTTGTGATGGCGGGAAGACATCTTCCTATGATTACAGACAGACGTATCATAGAACTTTCTTTTGGCGACTGGGAGGGAGAATGTGTGAGAGACAGCAAAGTCCTTCCTGCGGATTTTATTGATAAATTTTATCATGATCCGTATCACTGCATGAGGGCTCCGGGCGGGGAAAGTTTTCAGGATGTTTTAAAACGGACCGAAGATTTTTATCATTCGCTGGTACAGAACAAGGCATATGAAAATGCTACGATCTTCATATCGACACACGGGGCAGCCGGACGCTGTCTTCTGGCAAATTTTTATGATGATAAAGAAGATATCTGGCGCGGGGGAATCCCGAAAAACTGTTCTGTCTGCATTGTTGAGGTGAAGGATGGTGTCGGAACGGTGTTAGAAAAAGACAAAATTTTTTATGACGAGGCAGAATAGACAAAACACTTGAGAGGAGATAATAAAAATGGCATGTACTACAATACTTGTTGGGAAAAAAGCATCTTATGACGGTTCTACGATGATCGCAAGAAATGATGATTCCGGTTCCGGACATTTTACACCGAAAAAATTTGTTGTTATTCATCCGGAGGAGCAGCCGAAAACATATAAATCTGTTATTTCACATGTGACAATCGAACTTCCGGATGATCCGATGCGCTATACGGCGGTGCCAAATGCCGTGGAGGGAGAAGGAATCTGGGCAGCGGCAGGTGTCAATGAGGCAAATGTTGCGATGACAGCAACGGAGACGATCACATCAAATCCGCGTGTGCTTGGAGCAGATCCGTTAGTTGAAATTCAGCCGGCGGAAGATGGAAAAGAAGAAGTACCTGGCGGGATCGGCGAGGAGGATATCGTATGTATCGTTCTGCCGTATATCCGCAGTGCAAGAGAGGGTGTGAAACGCCTTGGTTCTCTGTTAGAACAGTACGGCACCTATGAGATGAACGGAATCGCTTTTCAGGATCAGGATGAGGTCTGGTGGCTTGAGACGATCGGCGGACATCACTGGATCGCAAGAAGGGTGCCGGATGATGTATATGTTGTCATGCCAAACCAGCTTGGTATTGACCACTTTGATCTTGAGGATGCGCTATCTGATCAGAAAGAATATATGTGTTCTTCAGATCTGAAAGAATTTATTGAGAAAAATCATCTGAATCTCTCAATGGACGGCAGCTTAAATCCGAGAGATGCGTTTGGCAGCCATGATGACGCAGACCATGTATACAATACGCCGAGAGCGTGGTATATGGAGCGCTGCTTAAATCCGCACACGAAAGTCTGGGATGGAGAACATGCAGACTATACCCCGCAGTCCGACGACATTCCGTGGTGTATGGTACCGGAAAAGAAGATCACGGTGGAGGATGTAAAATATGTGCTGTCCTCCCACTTCCAGGGGACGCCGTACGATCCGTATGCGGCATACGGGGAGAAAAATATGTGCGGTGCATACCGCTCGATCGGAATCAACCGCAATGACTTTTTGGCTGTGATCCAGATGCGTCCGGGAATGGAACGTGACTGTAATGTGATCGAGTGGATCGCATTTGCATCCAATGCGTTTAATGTACTGGTTCCGTTTTATGCGGATATCGATGAGACACCGGACTATCTCTGCAACACCACAGGTGAGGTTTCCACGGACAATTTTTACTGGTCAGGCAGGATGATCGCGGCGATGGCAGACGCCTCTTACCGCAGTTCGGTATTCCATATTGAAAGATATAAGGAACATGTGTTAGCGAAAGGTCATGAGCTGATTAATCGTTATGATGCACTTCTTTCCCAAGAGACGGATGCAGCAAAAAGAAAAGAGATCCGGCATGAGGCAAACCGTGCGGTTGCCGGAATGTTAAAGAAAGAAACCACAGATACACTCGATAAGGTACTGTTTGAACTGAGCGGTCAGATGAAAAATGCATATGCGAGATCAGATGCATAACATGCAGATAAAAGTTAATCGAAAAGGAGGGGGCATAGATTGATAAAAAGTCGGTATATTTTTCTTGGACTGGCAATGATCTTAATGCTGGCAGGATGCGGCGCAAACCGGAAAACAATCCGGTTTGGAGCTGCGGGAATCGGCGGAATGTACGATTCCTTTGCCAATGCATATGTCAGTCTTGCAAATAAAGAGGATTTTTCGTATAAACTTGAAACAAGGAATACTGCCGGATCTGCAGCAAATGTCAGACTTCTTTCGGGCAAATATATTGAACTGGGGATTGCCCAGGCAGATCTGGTGGAGGAAGCCTATCATGGAACCGGGGAATTCCGGGACAAAGCATACCAGGGATATAAAGCGGTTGCAGCGCTTTATCCGGAGGCATGTCAGATCATCGTGCGCACGGATTCAGAGATTGAGACATTGGATGATCTTCTTGGGAAAACGATCAGTATCGGGGCAGAGGAATCCGGGACAGAGCGGAACGCAAACCAGATTCTGCAGGCACAGGGCATCAGCGGAGATATGGTAAAGACTGTCAATTTGGATTACACGGAGGCGGCAGCGAAACTTGCAGATGGAGAGATCGATGCGTTCTTTTGTACAGCGGGAACACAGACTACAGTGATCGGGGAACTGGCAAAGGAATGCGGAATCCGGCTGTTGAGTATTGATGTAAAATGCCGGAACCGGTTAAAGGCGGCATATCCGTTTTATTCCGAATATACGATTCCGGCAGGCACTTATACCGGTCAGACAGAAGAGGTAAAAACACTGTCTGTACAGGCGGTGCTTCTGGCAGGTGACAGTTTATCGGAGAATACGGTAAAAGAGCTGACGGAACTTTTATTTTTACATGGAAAGGATATCCGCTATGCGGCCTCAATCGAATTAAAAGAGGACGAGCAGTCTGCGATTGGAGGTATTACAATCCCGTTTCATAAGGGTGCGGCGGCATATTATGCAGAGTGCGGTATCGAGGTGCCGACAGAGTAAATACCGGATTTGAAAAATAAGATCCGGTTTGAGAATTAGAATCGAAAGGATAAATATGGAAGTTCAGTTGGATATGTATCAGACATTGGCAGCTTCGGTGCTGGTGCTGATGCTGGGTAGTTATCTAAAACAACAGATACATGTGCTGGAAAAATTCTGTATTCCGGCGCCGGTCGTCGGGGGACTGCTATTTGCAATCGTCACATGTATCTGTTACAGCAGTGGATTTATGGAGATCTCTTTTGATGATACCTTAAGGGAAGTGTGTATGGTATTCTTTTTTACATCAGTAGGATTTCAGGCAAATCTGAAGGTGTTAAAGAGTGGTGGAAAGTCGCTGGCGATATTTTTAGGGTTGGTCATTCTCCTGATCGTTTTACAGAATCTGCTTGCAATCGGAACATCCCATCTGCTTGGCATTGATGCGCTGATCGGTATGTGTACCGGTTCGATCCCGATGGTGGGCGGACACGGAACTGCGGGCGCGTTTGGCCCGGTTCTGGAGGATCTGAATGTGGAAGGTGCAACGACGATCTGTACCGCGGCGGCAACATTTGGACTGATCGCGGGAAGTCTGGTTGGCGGACCGCTTGGCAGGAAACTGATCGAAAAGAAAAATCTGCTCGATACGGTTGTGCCGGAAGATGACAGTCTTCTGGTGGAAGATGAAAAGAAACATGAGCGTCATACGAATATGTATGCATCTGCAGTGTTTCAGCTGATTCTGGCAATCGGACTGGGCACCGTTTTTTCCTGGCTTCTGACGAAAACAGGAATGACGTTCCCAATCTATATCGGCGCAATGATCGCAGCGGCACTGTTTCGTAATATCGGAGAGTATTCCGGCAAGTTTGTGATCCATATGGGAGAGATCAATGATATCGGTGGTATTTCGCTGTCATTGTTCCTTGGAATGGCAATGATCACGTTAAAACTGTGGCAGCTTGCGTCGCTTGCACTGCCGCTTATCATACTGTTGGCAGTACAGGCAGTTTTGATCTGTGTATTTGCAAGGTTTGTGGTATTTTATGTGATGGGAAAAGATTATGACGCAGCGGTGCTTGCAGCCGGAACCTGTGGATTTGGAATGGGCGCGACACCGAACGCCATGGCAAACATGCAGGTGCTGTGTGAAAAATATGCTCCGTCCGTAAAGGCGTATCTGATCATTCCTCTGATCGGAAGTCTGTTTGCAGATTTTATCAACAGTCTGGTTATTACATTTTTCATCAATATATTATAATAGAAGAAACGGAGTAAGTATGTTTAAATTCAGAAAGAAACGAGAGAAAGGTCACGAATACAATCTGACTTATGATAATCTTGCGGTTCCGGAGATCCATACACATGAACCGGAGGATGCGGCAGATGAAGATGAAAAAAAGCCGGGAATTACTTATGACAGTGTGGCGATCCCGGAGATCCATATCAGAAAACGATAGAAAGGTAATTGAAATATATGGCAGTAAATAAAAATGGAATTGTAGTAATTGGTGCAGTATTTGTGGATATCAAGGGGTTTCCGGAAGATATTTATATCCCGGATGGGAGAAATGCGGGAAGAATCGAATATATCCATGGAGGTGTCAGCCGTAACGTTGTAGAAGATATCGCGAATATCGAACTGCGCCCTACATTTTTGGGAATTGTGGATGATTCGGCACTTGGAAGTGATGTCATTCACAAACTGCAGAATCATAAAGTAAATACAGAATACATGTTAACGATTCCAAATGGAATGGGAACCTGGCTTGCCGTATTTGACCATCGTGGAGATGTTGCCGGTTCAATTTCACAGAGACCGAATCTGATGCCGATTCTTGATGTGTTGGAAGAATCCGGGGATGAGATTTTTGAAAATGCTGATTCTGTCGTGATCGAAGTGGATATGGATAAAGAGATCGTAAAAAAAGTGGTAAGTCTGTGTGAAAAGTTTAAAAAACCGCTTTACGGGGTTGTCAGCAATATGAGTATTGCGGCAGAGAGAAGAGATTTCCTGCGGAAATTTGACTGTTTTATCTGTAACCAGTTAGAGGCAGGGATGTTCTTTTCGGATGATTACAGCGAAAAGACACCGGAAGCACTCGCAGAAATTCTTGCAGGCTGTGTAAAACGTGCCAATATTCCGTCCATGGTTGTGACGATGGGAGGCAAAGGTGCGGTCTATGCAGACCGGGAAGGCACATACGGCATCTGCCCGGCAAAAAAAGTACAGGTAAAAGATACGACAGGAGCAGGCGATGCGTTTTGCGCAGGTGTGGCAAGTGGTCTGACATACGGAAAAACCTTAGAGGAAGCGGTGGAGATTGGAACACGTCTGGCGGCGTCCGTGATCACGTCATCCGAGAATGTCTGTCCGCGTTTCCTTCCGGCGGAACTTGGAATTGACGCATAAACCTGGAAAAATCCGCTATATTAAGAATATAAATGTGAAAAGGACGTGTTTCCGAGAATATCGGACATATCTATTTTAATGCCATCAAATCTATGCTAAACTCATGGGCAGAAAGTCACGGTTTGAATAAGTACCGGAGCATTACGAAAGATGAGGAGCAGAGTGATGGAGATGGAAAGTGTATTTTTAGACAATCTTCCGGACACAGCCAATATGATCTTAAATATTCTGTGGGACAAAAATGAAGAGATGTGTACTGCTGAGTTAACGGAAGCAGTGAATGAAGTGTATAACAGACGCTGGGAAAAAGGTCTGATACAGGAATTTATCAATCTGCTGATCCGTATGGACTATGTGGAGAAGAAAAGGCATGGATTTCGTGTATATTACACTGCATTAGGTTCAGATTATGAATTATAAAAATATTCTGAAAATTTAAAAGAAATCATAAAATAACAAAAAAACAGATGGATAATACTTGACTTTGCTGATTTATAGTGCTATAACGTAACCGAAGCAAGGAAATAAAGTAAAAGGATGAAAGATGATATGCAGAAAGGAAGCGTATAGTATGTCAGATAAGAATCCAAAACATCCATTAAAAAAGAAAAAGGCAGCAGCCAAGATCAATATTGCAGATCATGCCGCAGTAGAAGAGGCAAGAGAAGCGCATAAGTCAAAGAAACATGTATATTGATCACAGGTTACAAAGTAGATGAGAGATGCCCGGAGTCGCAAGACCCCGGGTATTTTTTGATTTATGGGAAATTAAAGGTTTCTTTCTTTACAAATTAAAAAAGATATATTACGATAATTCCCGGTAGAAAGGATGAGGTTTATGAAAGAATTACTTTATGGCATTGTGGAACTGCTCGCGAAGATACATAGTTATCTGCTCCGGTTCAATGATGCATACGAATACAATTTCAGTGATAAGGAATTGCATTTTTTAGTCATTGGAATTTTGGGAATGATGTTTATTTTTGTGGTGTATCCTGTTTTTAAATGGCTCGCAAAACACGATCATGTGATGGTGATCGCATGGATTTATGTTTTTACACTGATCATCGTGATCACATTTGCGATTGAGATCGGACAGAAGGTGACGAATACCGGCAATATGGAATTTGCAGATATCGTATTTGGAGTAGTCGGGTTTATCGTGATGTTTTTTATTTTTGCGGTCATCCGGGAGATTTATAAAGGAATCGTAAGTCTGATCCGGGATGTGGCGCATCAGGATCAAAACCGCAGCAAAAAGAGACATCAGAGAGTGTATGACGAATATGAAGAAGATGTCATGGATGAGGATGACGAAGAATAACTACGGAGAGACATCCGTGTGAAGAATAAGATTTTTCACATGCAGGAATGGAGAGTTTTATGCGACAGATTTTAAAAAGAATTGTGGAAACATTGGTTGTGATATTTGGAAACTGCATTTATGCATTTGGAATTGCAATGTTTATTCTGCCAAGCGGGCTGATCACCGGTGGAACGACCGGTATCGCACTGTTTGTCAATGATGTTTTCCACACGCCGGTCACCGTGTTTGTATTTGTATTTAATACCATTATGTTTCTGATCGGATTTTTTGCATTCGGGTGGAAGTTTGCGGCAAATACGATTGTCAGCACATTCAGCTACCCGATTGCACTCGAACTGATCACAAGGCTGCTTGGGGGTTACCGGATTACCGATGACCTGATCTTGTGTACTGTTTTTGGCGGTATTTGTATCGGGGCAGCGATCGGACTTGTCATCCGGATGGGGGCTTCCACGGGCGGCATGGATATTCCGCCGCTGATCTTAAATAAGTATTTTAAGATTCCGGTGTCAAGTTCCATCTATGTATTTGATATGCTGATCTTACTCCTTCAGGTATTTCACAGCACAGGTGAACAGGTACTCTATGGCATTCTGCTTGTGATCGTATACAGCGCAGTGCTGGATAAATGTCTGATGCTTGGAACTACGAAAATGCAGATCAAGGTCGTCAGCAGCCATATTGATGAGATCCGCACAGCGGTATTAAAAGATATTGACCGTGGTGTGACACTGTTAAACAGTGAGACAGGGTTCTTAAGAAATAACACGATGATGCTTTTGACGGTGGTATCCATGCGTGAGCTTGCCAAAACGGAAAAACTGATCCATGAAGTAGACCCGGATGCCTTTGTGATTATCAATAAAGTCAGTGAAGTGTCGGGAAGAGGTTTTTCGAGCAAGAAGAGATATTTAAAACAGACTGGGGATGTGGAAGGTTAAAGGGAGGATCAGATGACACTGCAGCAGTTAAAATATGCATTGACGATCGCGGACTGCGGATCGATGAATGAGGCGGCAAAGACACTATTTCTTTCCCAGCCGAGTCTCTCAGAGACAATCCGGGAACTTGAAACGGAGATCGGGTTTGATCTGTTTGTGCGTTCTAACCGGGGAATCCTGGTGACACCGGAGGGGGAAGAGTTTTTAGGATATGCAAGACAGGTCACGGAGCAGTTTACACTGCTCACTTCCCGCTATATCGACAAGCAGGTCAAAGAAAAGTTCAGCGTATCCATGCAGCACTATACATTTGCAGTCAAGGCATTTGTGGAGACGGTAAAACAGGCTGGAATGGAACAGTATGAATTTGCAGTCCATGAGACGACCACTTATGATGTACTTGAAAATGTAAAAAATTTCAGGAGTGAGATCGGGGTTTTATATCTGAATGATTTCAATGAGAAAGTCATGAATAAGATCATCAGAGAACACGGATTGGAATTTATTGAACTGTTTTCCTGCGACACCTATGTCTACCTCTGGTCCGGGCATCCGCTGGCAAAACAGGAAGTGATCTCGATGGAAGAACTCGATGCGTATCCATGTCTTTCTTTTGATCAGGGCGAACACCATTCGCTTTATCTGGCGGAGGAAATGAAGAGTACTTATGATTATAAAAGACTCATCAAGGCAAATGACCGTGCCACGCTTTTAAATCTGATGATTGGATTAAATGCCTATACGCTCTGTTCCGGAATTATCTGTGAGGAACTAAACGGCAGTGACTATATGGCAATCCCGTTAAAGGAAACGGAGAAAATGCGCATTGGCTATGTGAAGCGAAAAGGGGCAAAAGTCAGCCATATCGGGGAGATCTATATCGGAGAATTAAAAAAATACAGGGAAAATGTGATGTGATCAGCTATAGGAGAAACCTATAGCCAACTCAAGGTTTCCAATATTAACACTTTCTGTAACTACCTGTTATAATAAGGACTATCAAATCAAGACAGAGCAGTAGGAGAAAGGAGAGATCAGATATGCGTACAGAAATTAAGACCTATACAACAGCAGACAAAATGATGATGACAGGATCCATGTGCGGCATGATGTGTATGTGCTGTATGGGACGATTTCGTGTGCGGAAAGATATCTGATTTTATGCGTTGATAGAAAATGTAAAACAGATGTTTCCGCGAGGGAGCATCTGTTTTTTTGCCTTAAAATAAAATTTGTGTTAATATGGAGCGCGGAGTGCAGACAGGTGCTCACATAGGGCAGGAAGAAAGGAGAACATGTATGGCAGCAATTGAGGTCAGACATCTCTATAAAAGGTTTGAACAAAAGGGAGTGACCGTTGAGGCATTAAGTGATATCAATCTGACGGTGGAGCAGGGCGATATCTACGGAATCATCGGTATGTCGGGAGCTGGAAAAAGTACACTGGTACGATGCTTAAATTTCTTAGAGAAACCGACAGAAGGTCAGGTGCTGATCGAGGGTCAGGAATTAGGAGCATTGACAGAGAAGGAATTAAGAGGGCAGCGCAGCGATATTGCGATGATTTTTCAGAATTTTAATCTTCTGATGCAAAAGAGTGTACTTGACAATGTATGTTTCCCGATGCAGATTCAGGAAAAGAAAAAGAAAGAGGCGAGAGAAAGAGCGAGAGAACTGTTAAAAACGGTTGGCCTTTCTGAAAAAGAAAAGGCATATCCGGCACAGCTTTCCGGAGGACAGAGACAGAGAGTTGCGATCGCAAGAGCACTTGCTTCCGATCCGAAGATTTTACTTTGCGATGAGGCGACCAGCGCATTAGATCCACAGACAACCGCTTCGATCCTATCGCTGCTAAAAGAGATCAATGAAAAACTTGGCATCACGATCGTGATCATTACACATCAGATGTCAGTGATCCGTGAGATCTGCAGCCATGTGGCGATCATTGAACATGGTGTGTTAGTGGAAGACGGACTTGTGGAGGATATCTTTTCCCATCCGAAATCCAAAGCTGCAAAGGAACTGATCTTAAGGGATCAGCCGGGGAATAACAATGCACCATTGGCAAATGCAGTTCAGGAGCGCATGCAGGGAGATAAAAAGATCCGAATCGTCTTTTCTGAAAATTCCGCATTTGAGCCGGTCATTGCAAACATGATCTTACAGTTTAAAACACCGGTCAATATTTTAAGGGCAGACACCAAGAATGTCGGCGGTGTAGCCAAGGGAGAAATGATTTTAGGACTTCCGGAGGATAGACATTTACAGGTGGATATTGAGGAATATTTAAAAGAAAAAGGACTCGCAGTTGAGGAGGTGACCGAAGATGTGGAATGAGCAGATTATCATGATGCTGTTAGAGGGCATCAAGGACACACTTTATATGACATTGACATCGACACTGATCGGTTATGTGATCGGACTTCCGATGGGAATTCTTTTAACGGTCACTGACAAAGATGGAATTCATCCGAATACAGCAGTTTACAAGGTATTAGACGTGATCGCAAACCTGATCCGAAGCGTACCGTTTTTGATTTTACTGATCGTGCTGATTCCGTTTACGAGATTTCTGATCGGAAGAAGCTATGGTCCGACAGCGACGATCGTACCGCTTGTCATAGCAGCGGCACCATATATTGCACGAATGGTGGAATCTTCTTTAAAGGAAGTGGACGCAGGTGTCATTGAGGCAGCGCGTTCCATGGGAGCATCCAATTTTACCATCGTAACGAAAGTTATGCTGGTGGAAGCGCGTACATCCCTGATCGTAGGGGCAACCATTTCACTTGGAACAATTTTAGGATATTCCGCAATGGCGGGAACCGTCGGCGGCGGTGGACTTGGAGATATCGCAATCCGCTATGGTTATACCAGATGGCAGACCGATATCATGATCGTAACGGTTATTTTACTGGTAATTTTATTCCAGATATTCCAGACGATCGGCATGAAGCTTGCGAGCAATTTAGATCGCAGAAAATAAACGTAAACAATGTTTTTTAACATTTGTATAAACAAGGAGTAAAATCCTCTGCTCCTGCAAAGGCAGTCGCATTTTGCTCCGCAAAACAAGGAGGATTCATATTATGAAAAAAAGAGTACTTACCACAATCTTAGCAGGCGTTTTAGCTGTATCTGCATTCACAGGATGCGGCAGCAGCAACACAGCAGGCAATGCAGCTGCAGATAATAACGCAGCAGCAGAAACAAACGATGCAGCAGAAACAAATGACGCAGCAGTTGCAGACACCACTGCAGCAGAAAGTGAAGCATCCGAGAGCGTAGCTGACACACAGACAACAGAGGGCGGCACGATTACCGTAGCAGCTTCTGCAACACCACATGCAGAGATCTTAGAGGAAGCAAAGAAGATCCTTGCAGATCAGGGATGGGATTTAGAGATCACAATTTTTGATGATTACGTACTTCCGAATGAGGTTGTAGAGAGCGGCGAGTTCGACGCAAACTACTTCCAGCACATTCCTTACTTAGAGAACTTCAACGCAGAGAAAGGTACACACCTTGTCAATGCAGGCGGCATTCACTATGAGCCATTCGGAATCTATCCGGGAACAAAGAAAGATCTCTCTGAGTTAGCAGACGGCGATACGATCGCAGTACCAAACGATACCACAAACGAGGCAAGAGCATTATTACTGTTACAGGATAACGGCATCATCACTTTAAAAGACGGCGCCGGCTTAGAGGCAACTGTCAACGATATCGCTGAGAACCCGCACAACATAAAGATCGAAGAGCTCGCAGCAGAACAGGTAGCAAGAGTGGCACCGGAAGTTGCATTCGTTGTATTAAACGGTAACTACGCATTACAGGCAGGTTACTCTGTAGCACAGGATTCCTTAGCATACGAGACATCTGATTCTGAGGCAGCAAAAACATATGTAAATGTCATCGCTGTAAAAGAAGGAAACGAGAACAACCCTGGCATCCAGGCACTTGTAAAAGTATTAAAATCTGATGACATCAAGAAATTCATCAACGATACTTATGATGGAGCAGTTATTCCGTTTGAGGATTAATTGAGACAGAAAGTTTTTAGGCTTTATAGATAAGTCGATGGAAAACATAGCAGAATGATAGATACCGGATAAAGAACGCAGAAAGTTTTGGAACTGCGTCTTTATCCGGTATTTTTTTGTGGTAGTGGTTTATAAATTTTTCATAATAAAATGATTGAGATGTGTTTTTTGATGTAGTATATTATGAATATAGTTCTTAATGGTCAAAAATACAATTCAAAAGTAAATCAATATGGTTATCAAATGGACTGTAATGAAAAATAGAAAGGCTTATGAAAATACATTAAGTATTATTTTAGATGAACCGGATATTAAGATGGAGGAGGTTAAAGTAGAGCAGGTTATTTTAAATCGTTACGAAAAAAGGGCGATACGTTTGGATGTGTGGGGGAAAACCGTTGATAATAGGCAGATCAATATGGAAATGGAAAATAATATGCATGATGATGTGAAGAAATAACAGAATTACATCCTGAGGATGGTACAACAAAAATTTTCTTAAATATGGCAAGTAAAAATGGTTCCAAAGAGTTGATAAGTTTGTTACAATATATGAAAGATACACGATTAGATAATCCAGAAATTAAGGTAAAGGATGAACGGCTTATAGAGCTTGACAGGATTGTATCAGAGGTAAAAGAATCAGAAGAATGGGAGGCAGTGGAGATGAACATTCTTGAGGTTGGAATCAGTAATGGCGAAATGAAAAAGCTGGTTAGTATCTGAAAATACGTAATAATTAAATGAAACAAAAATCTGTCCCGGACTACAATATGGACACAATCTGTAAGAGCCTGGCTTAGACAAATTCTCCATGCAAAAATAATATAGTTTTTCTAGTACCCAGCACGAAAAATCTGATGTATATTAAAAGTATCATCAGATTTTTTTTCGTAATAGTCAGTGTTTTGATAAAGACAGATCTCACCTTATCATATGTGAAGCAGGAATCAATACATTGAAAAAATCAGTATAAAGAGAGGCAGTCACATGTTTACAAAAAACAACACCATGAACGAAATTTTAAATACAGAGCCGGTCGGACGTGCAGCCGGCAATCTGTTTCCAACCTGTTTTATGGCACGCGTACCGGTGGAACACAGGGACCATACGATGGCACAGATTGAGAAGGAAGAAACGATGGAGTGGGGAGCACCATTTTTAGCGGATGCCTTTTTAGAATGTGCAAACCTGATCAAAGAAACGGCGGAGACAAAGAAATTTAAGTACATTCCACTGTGGGGAGAAAATGATGATGCATCGGCAGGCGATAAAATGTCACACTGGAAAAACGGGATCCCGGATGCAGATTTAAATACGGAGGAAGGTGTCTGGCTGTTTACCGGTGATCCGGCTGTGGACAACGAGGCATTTGCGCATACTGCTGGCAGTGATTCCATCCCGCCTTATGAATCTGTGGCGGTTTCCAAGGAAAAAAGAAATACATCAGGCTTAAAACCGGCGGTGATCCTCTGTCCGGGCGGCGGCTATGAGATGGTATCCTTCTATAATGAGGGACTTCAGCCTGCACAGCGCATGGAACGCGATGGCGGCTATAAGGCATTTATTTTATGCTACCGGATCCGTCCGAACTACTATCCGCTGCCACAGATGGATCTTGCAAGAGCGGTTATGTATGTGCGGGCACATGCGGCGGAATATCAGGTGGATCCGAACCGGATCGTGATCGTGGGCGCATCCGCAGGCGGTCATCTCTGTGCGAGTGAGGCGCTGCTCCATGAGGAATTAAAGGAAAATGTACTGGAAAACCTTGCAAAATTCCAGAAAGCTGATATGGTAGAACAATATAGAAAAATTTCTGCCAGACCGGACGCAGTAGGATTATTATATCCGGTCATCAGCTTTACTTCAGAATATCACGAGGGAAGTTATATTTATAATACAAATGAGAAACCGGGACTTCGTGAAAAATTATCGGTTGAGTTCCATATCACGTCGGATTATCCGATGACTTATGCCTATGCCAATGCGGACGATGGCTGTGTACCTGCAAGCAATACCATGCGTTTGAATGAAGCACTGGAAAAAGCAGGCGTAAAGCATCTGTGCGAGGTTTATCCGACCGGAGATCATGGAATCGGACTTGGATATCATACTTCTGCAAAAATGTGGAGTGAAAACATGCTTGCGTTCTTTGATCAAAATTTATAAAACAGGACTTTGAATTAAATTTTTCACGTTTCAGGCTGCGTATCTCCGGCGGAGGATATAAGAGAGGAATATCATATATGTTACAGGATATCAATGAAATTTCAGATGGAAAAGTATACGGCGTACATGATATGGTCCGTGTCGGCTGTAGTGATTGCGAGGGCTGTCATAGCTGCTGTGAACAGATGGGAGATACAGTTTTAGTCGATCCGTATGACTGTAAAAGATTAGAGACAGAGCTTGGGATGGGATTTGAACAACTGATGCAGTCCTGTGTAGGACTTCATGTGGAAGAGGGGCTTATCGTGCCGCATTTGAAAATGCAGGAACAGACGGATACCTGTGTATTTTTAAATGAGGCGGGAAGGTGCAGTATCCATGCATACCGTCCGGGCATCTGCAGACTATTTCCTCTGGGAAGAATTTATGAGGAGCAGGGTGTTTCCTATTTTCTACAGAGTGGTGCCTGTGAACGCGGCAAAACGAAAATCAAAGTGGAAAAATGGTTAGATACGCCGCAGTTAAAACGATATCAGCAGTTTTTGGCAGAGTGGCACAGCTTAAAAAAGAATATGCAGGAATATTTAAGCCGGCTGAATACTGAGGATGAAAAGAAAACGGTCTGCATGATGTTTTTACAGATTTTCTTTTTTCGTCCATATGAGAGCGGGCGTGACTTCTATGAGGAATGGGAGGAGCGCAGGACGCAGCTTCAATCCGTTCTGCCTGAATAAAATTTAATATTGTGACGCATACTGACTAAAAAAGTCAGGAGAAATCATGGAATCAATCTGGAAAAAGACGGCAGAACTGCCGGAGTTTCATACATTGACAAAAGATATCCGAACGAAAGTACTGATCATTGGCGGGGGGATGGCGGGCATTCTGTGCGCCTATTTTTTGCAGCGGTCAGGGGTGGATTACTGTCTGTTAGAGGCAGATACCATCTGCAGCGGCGTGACCGGAAATACGACAGCAAAGATCACATCACAGCACGGGCTGATTTATGACAGTCTGATCAGCAGGGCGGGAAGAGAGATCGCAGACGGTTATCTTCGCGCCAATGAACTTGCATTAAAGCGCTACAAAGACCTGGGGTGGCTCATCGACTGTGATATGAAGGAAGTCGATTCGTATGTGTTTGACCGTATGGATGCGGAAAAACTGAAACGGGAAGCGGCGGCAGTCATGCAGCTTGGATTTCCGGCAGAATATGTAGGGCAGGTGGATCTGCCATTTGAGACTGCGGGGGCAGTACGATTTCCGAATCAGGCGCAGTTTCATCCGTTAAAATTTGTGGCATCCATTGCAAAAAATCTGAACATCTATGAACATTCCCCCGTGCGGGAAATGACGGAATATTTTGCGTTGACGGATCACGGGTCGGTGGCGGCGGAAAAAGTGATCGTGGCGACACATTTCCCGTTTATCAACCGGCGCGGCAGCTATTTTGTGAAACTGTACCAGGAGCGTTCCTATGTGCTTTCCTTAAAAAATACGGAAATACCGGATGGCATTTATCTGGAGGCAAAAAAGGGCGGACTTTCCCTGCGCGGTTACGAGGATACATTGCTGTTAGGCGGAATCACCCACCGCACCGGAAAAGAGCCGGATGGATTTGAAAAATTAAGGGAACAGGCAAAACTCTATTTTCCGGAAGCAGAAATTACCGGGCAGTGGGCGGCGCAGGACTGTATGACGTTAGACGGACTGCCTTATATCGGCAATTATTCCTCATCGACACCGGATCTTTTTGTGGCGGGCGGATTTG
>OOCW01000898.1_pt1 | contig 24720 bp, 24 predicted proteins | sample 1671201 | NCBI WGS metagenome assembly OOCW01 (sample SAMN06348132, study PRJEB24527) | human gut metagenome | biome: human gut; feature: ankylosing spondylitis patient; material: feces | host: Homo sapiens | place: China | collected 2015-10
TTTATGGTCAATAATTTTATTAATATTTTTTCATACTTTGTGAATATGGTAATAACAAATCTAATATTTATGTTATTATGACTTTAAAACATGATTTTTCCATTAAAAAAATCCCCAATAATGAGGATTTTAGTTTTTATAACTAATGCATACAATATCACCGTAATTTAATTTAATATTTAATATATTATTTAGTGGAATATTTTTTAAATAACATAATAAACATTTTATTACACCACTATGACATATTATAGCTATATTTTCATTTTCTTTTTGTAGTTTTTTAAATATATTTACAGATCTATTGTAGCATTCATAAAAAGATTCTCCATTTTCTACTTTAAATGTCTCAATATTTTTTCCCCTCTCATCATACTCAAGAGGATAATGTTTTTTTATATAGTCAAAAGATTTATTCTCCCATATCCCCATATTTATTTCTCTAAGCTCCCTTTGGGTATAATAGGGAACTTTCAATGACGATGATAGAATTTGTGCAGACTTCTCACATCTATTTAAATCACTTGTATATATTTTGCTTATATTTTTATCTTTTAGAAAACTTACTAATCCCTCTATCATTTTTATTCCTTCATTGCTTAACTTCGTATCCGTTATTCCTATACATTTTTTTATATTATCTTCCCAGTTTAATTTTCCATGTCTTATTAAATAAATATTCATAATCTATACTTTTATTTTTTCAGTGGAAATTATCTTTCTTTTACCTTTATAGAAGTTAATATATTCTTTAGTATAAGTTAATTCTATAGCGAAGTTTAGCATTCCCATTTCATAAGATTTCCTTATTCTAGAGTTTTCTAATAATAGAGTTTTTATTTTATTCTTTAATTCTTCATTATAATTAGTATTATCTTTTTTATCATCTTCATCTAAAAAAGCTAACTGTAATTGTAATTCATAATATGTATCACAATTTTCAACTTCTATTTTATAATTAATAAGATTTTCTAATTTAAATAAAATGCTATCCACCATGCTTATATTTATATATATGTTTTTTCCTATATTAACTCTATCGTCCATTCTATATTTAATATTATCAAGTCTTTTTAGAACACTTTTACAACTACAATCTCCTTTTACAAAAGATGCTATATCTCCCGTTTCATATCTAATAAGGGGCATAGCTTTTCTAGTTAATGTGGTTACTAAAATTTCCCCACTTTCACCATTTTCTACTTTCTCCTTTGTAATAGGATTTACAATTTCTATTAATAAATCATTTTCTCTAATGTGCATTCCATTATGATATTCACATTCAACTGCTCCTCCAAGACCAGTTTCTGTCATACCAAAGTGATTATATACTTCACAATTATAAGTTTGTTTTATCTCTTCAATTAAAACCTGATTAACCATATCTGCACTTAATAGGATACTCTTTATTTTTATAGGTAGATTTTCATGTTTTATATATCGTCCCAGTGCTAAAATTTCCACAGGCATACCTACGATAGAGTTTACTTTATTTTTTATCATAAGATCTGTAGTTTCTTTAAATGACATTAAAGTTCCATTTAATACAGGATTAACTCCCATAATTGTAAGTGCTTTTCTTATTAAATCCCCTACACTATTTTCAGTTTTGCAAGGCATCATAATCATCATAGTATCATTTTTACTTACAAGAAAACTTAAACCATGAACAAAAAAGTCTACTGTTAGATTTTGATCTTCCTCTGTAAAAAAAATTCTCTTATGACTTCCCATAGTTCCAGATGTATTTATTGATACTATTCTACTTATTTCACTTTGATTTACACATACCATTTTATTGCCATTTTCAATTATATCTTCTTTATTAATAGTTGGTATTTTATATAATTCATCTAGTGAATTTATTTCATCTATATCTTTATATAATTTTTCATAAAATTTAGAGTTTTCTTTTGCATATTTAATTAAATTATTTAATGTGGTTAATTGATATTTATCTAGATTTTCTCTAGTTAATTCCTTATTTACTTTTATTTTTTCCCTTATCCATTTATCTAATATCATGATTATTTTCTATATAAGCTTTCATTATTTATACTTGTTAAATTATAAGCGCAAAATGGAATAAGTTTTTTATCTTCACTAACCACATGTATATAACATTGTTTTACTCTATCTATATCTAGATTCCATGCATCTTGAAATAACATAGCTGATATTGCTAAATTATATTTTTCAAATCTCTCTAAGAAATCATCTAAAGATTTTGTAGGAGATGTATTTTCTGATTGTGAACAACAACTACTTGTAGTTGACTCTTCTTGACAGCAACAACTATTTTCTGTTGCTTCATCACAACATACTTCTACAGCTGACCATTGTTTTGCCACAAACTCTCTAGATTGTTTTGCTGAAGATGGTTTGCCACAACAGCCGCTTTTACTACCTAAAGGTCTTAAAGTTTTATCTTCATTAACTAAGAAGTTCCCATGGAAAGAACAGTAAGAGTTTTCAGCTCCTCCTTCCATAAAGTTTTCAACTTTCATTTTTTTATCAGTTTGTTTTTCTATTTCTTTTAACATTTTAGGAATAGTTATTCTATATGTATCGTCTCTATTTTCATATCTTCCAAAAAAGCTTACTGGTTGGAAATGAACTCCCCTTATGGTTGGCATATTATCAATTGCAAAGTTAATAATTTCTCCTATTTGATCTACATTTACATCTTGCATTACTGTAGGAACTAGAACTACACCAACACCTGCTTTTTTACAATTTTCTATTGCTTTTAATTTTGTTCTAAGAAGTTTCTTACCTCTTAGTTTTAAATAAGCACTATCATCTAATCCATCAAATTGTAAAAATACAGTGTTTAAGCCAGCATCAACAAGTCTTTTTATAAAATTTTCATCTTCTGCAATTCTAATACCATTTGTATTTAATTGAAAAAATGTGAATCCTTTATTTCTTCCCATTTTAATTATTTTTTCTAAATCATCTCTAAGAGTAGGTTCTCCTCCTGATAATTGGATATTATATGGTCCTCCACATTCCATCAAATAATCATAATATTCTTCTATTCTCTGTAGAGAAATATCTTCTTTTATATTTTCATTGGAAGATGCAAAACATATTGGACATTTTAAATTACATCTGTTTGTAATTTCTAGTAAAACACAGCAAGTTTCTTGTCTATGTTCACTGCAAATTCCACAATCATAAGGACACCCTTTATTTACTTCACTTCCCAAAATTTCTGGAGTTGTATATTTTTCAATGCCACCCCAATTTTCATAGCCTTTTCCTTCCCATATTAAAGTTTTAAAAAAACCATGTTCTTCACAACTTTTTTCTAAATAAACTCCGTCTTCATATTCTACTTTTTGTGCCATTACTTTTTTTAAACAAGTAGGGCATACACTTTCAACTTTACTAAGTACTTTTCCCATAGCTTCCCCCATATTTTTATAATATCTCATCTAAAAATTTTTCAAATTCTTCTTTCCTAATTTGCCACATATCTTCAGGAAAACTTACTTTAATAATATTAGATTTAATTACTCCCTTGATTTTATTTTTATTTTCGCAGTTAATCATGAAAATAGGTCTTCTAAAGTTTTTTATTTCTATACTTCCCAAACTTTTTAATTTTTCCAGAAATTCTTCATTTATTTCAATATTTAATTTATATTCATAAGTTTGACTATCTTTAAAGCAGTTATCTACTTTTTTTATATCAAATTTATCCATTTACTATTTCTCTCATAGATTCTATAAAATAATCTATTTCTTTCTCTGTAGTAAACCTAGACAAACTAATTCTTATCGTTCCACTAGGTGCTGTTTTTATACACTTATGAATTAGAGGTGCACAGTGTAGTCCACTTCTACATATAATATCAAAACTCATTTGAAGTATTTCCCCTATTTCACTAACACTATAATTTGGTACTACAAAAGATACTACTGGTGTACTTTCTCCACTCACGTCTACTACATTAATGTTCATCTCTTTAAGTTCTTTTTTTACTTTATCAACTAATCTGTCTATTTCAGCTTTATTAATTGGGTTTTCAAAGCTCCATCTAAGTGCTGCTTCTAGTCCCTTAAAAGATGTATCATTAGGTGTTCCCGCTTCTAGCCTTAAAGGCATATCTTCTGGCATAGTATCTTCATCACTAAAAATACCCGTTCCACCTTGTAATAATGGATTTAGTTTTATTTTTGGTGATACATAAAGTCCTCCTGTTCCTTGAGGACCTAGTAAATACTTATGTCCAGTAAAAGCTACCATATCTATATTCCATTTCTCAGGAAATACATCTATTAAACCTAAACTTTGAGAAGCATCTAATAAAACTACACAGTTGTATTTTTTTGCAATTTCAGCTAATTTTTGTGCATCATTTATTGCTCCAGTAACATTAGACGCATGGGTAAATACAACCATTCTAGGTTTTATTTTTTTGATTTTTTCTTCCCATAAAACAGGATCAATTCTACCTTCTTCATTTACATCCATTATTTCATATTCTATTATATTTTTCTGTTGAAGATAATATAGAGGTCTTAATACTGAGTTATGTTCTGCTGCTGTAGTCAATATTTTATCTCCTTTTTTAAAGTCAAAACCTTGAATAGCTAAATTTAATCCAAAAGTTGCATTACTTCCATATACTATATTATTGGCATCATCTATTTGTAACAATTTAGCTAATAATTCCTTGCAACTTTCTTCTTCCTCTTCTTCAAATCCACTTCTATGTGCACTACATGGCAAGTCATTTAATGATTTTTTAACAGCTTCTCCAACACATTGTGGCTTTGGCCAAGATGTGGCTCCATTATTTAAATAAATCATTTTCTCCCCTCCATTTATTCTCCAATTTTTCATATTCATCTTTTCCAATTATAGATATAATATTGGATTTTATCTTAAGGGTTGTGTTATACTTTTTCATTATATTTTCTTGTATTTCTTTACTATATTTATACTTATTCAACTTATCTTTAAATCTTTTATCTATATCTACAAATTTATCTTCTATTACTAATTTATCGCAATAATATAAAATAGTATTTTCATTTATATTATTTTCCATTTCATTGTCGATTTTCATATGAGTTTCTACTATACTTGCGATTTGCTCATATCCTAAATCTTTTAATAAATGAGCTCCTTCTTTACTGTGATTTTTTTCATGTCTTTTTATATCGTGCAACATGGCTGCTGATTTCACTAATTCTATATTTAAAATATTTTTATATTTATTTATTGATTGACCTAAATCAGTGCATATATTTTTTACTTTCTCACTGTGACTTATTATATTCTCACCTACATTGAAGTATTTTAATAAATATGTACAATCTTCATAAGATAAAATTTGTCTATTTTCATATTCCTTCTTCACTCTAATAAAATCTTCTTTTGTATCCATATCAAAAAGAATAAATTTATCAGGTGTAGAAATATACAGAGACTCTTCTTCAAAATAATTCATTCCACCTTTTAAACCACCTTCTCCTCCGTAGTTTAATAAGTATTCAAAACACTGTGATGAAATTATAGGTGGATGACCTACTTCATTCTTATATTTAGGCTGTACTATTTTACTTTCAGTACTTTCAAGTTCTTTTATTAGTAAATCAACAGTATATTTAGATACAAAACCTATATCTCCAGGTATAAAAGCTACTGCATCACAATTACTAGCCACTTCTCTAAGGCCAATTTTAAAAGAATCATACATAAATGAATTATTGTAGTTTTCATTATAAATAATATTTACATTTTCATCTTTAACACATTGTTCTATATCTTTGCCTCTATAACCTACTACTATAGTTATATCTTCAATACCACTTTGTCTTAAAGAATTAATAGTATTTATGATAAGTGGTTTGTTTTCAACTTTCATAAGAGGTTTAAAATCATTCATTCTAGATGATAAACCTGCAGCCACAATTAGCCCACCTATTTTCATATTCTTGAACTTCTTTCTTTTTCTGATCTTTTAGTAATAAGTTGGCCTGCTATACTAACGGCAATTTCTCCAGGTGTTTTAGCCCCAGGTATTTTTATTCCTATAGGAGCACATACCCTTTTAAAATCTTCATCTGTAAATCCATCTTTTCTAAGTTTTTCATAAGTCATATTAATTTTTGTCTGACTTCCTATCATACCTATATAATAAGCATTAGTTTTCAATGCCCATTTTAGTACATCATAATCAAATATATGACCTCTAGTTATTATTAATATATAGCTATCATCATCTACTCCTAAATCACCGATTTCCTTTAGAGATTCTAATACTTCTACTCTAGAATTTGGGAATCTTTCTTCATTGGCGAATTCTTCTCTGTCATCTATAACTATAGTTTCGAATTCTATTAAATCTAGAATTTTTGCAGTTTCTTTAGATACATGACCTGCACCAAAAATAAATGCTTTTCCCATAGAATGAATTTTTTGCACTATGTATCTTTCATTATCTATAGCATCTGAATGAATGCTTATTCTTTCTGCTCCATTTAGCAATTTTTCTTTCATTAATTGACTTCCTGTATATTCACCTATCATATTGTGATCATCATCTAAAAGTAGGAAATCTTTTTTCTCATCACTTAATATAGTAACTACCCATCCCTTTTTATGATTTTTTACTATTTCCGTAGCTTTTTGGAAAACTAATAAATTGTTATTATCTTTTGAATCTATATAATTAATAAGTAATTCACCATTACCTCCACATACCATTTCTGACTTATAAGCATCCTTATTGCTTAAATTAAACTCATAAATAAATGATTTCTTCTCTTGTATTGCTTTTAAACTATTTTCAATACATGAAGCTTCCATTTTCCCTCCACCTACAGTACCAAATATAGAACCGTCTTCTCTTATTATCATTTGAGTACCTTTTGATCTAGGTGTTGAACCAGTACTATTAATTATACTAGCGAGTACAAAACTTTTATTATCCTTTAAAATATTTAAACCTTCTTCATATATATTCATTGAATTTTCTCCCCTTATTTATTACAACTCATATCCATATTTATTTAATATTTCAATTACTTTTTCAAATGTATTTAGTACTAAGTTAGGACATATTTTTGTTTTGTTATCAAAGTTGTTATCTAGTATATCTCCACAATTTATCCCCTTATTGTTGCTTCCTTCACTTTCAAACCACTCAATTAATTCACCAACCATCTGGCTTAGGTTTTCATCTTCTATTTCGTCATCTTCTCCTTTTGATGCAAAATATCCAATAAGACAAACTCCACCTGTTAGAGCTCCACATATCTTTTGATTAAATCCTAAACCTCCAATAAGACCTCCCATACACCTTATTAAATCACTATTTTCTTTTTCTTCTAATTCTAATACTATCTTCATTAATATTTGACTACAGTAATATCCTTTTGATGATAATTCAAGCATTTCCATATATAGTTCATCCATAATATTAACCCCTTTTTTTAAGTATAGCTAAAAAATATCCCGTTTCTTTCTTAAATATATTTTTATTTAAACATTTATTTTGGTTACCTCTAAGTAATACAGATAAATCACCATACTCCCAAAGTGTCATTCCTATATAATTTCTCCACTCTTTTGATTTATCTTGAAAGTGTACAATTTCTAAATTTAAGTCATCAAATAGTTTATTCCAATAATCCATAGTATAAACACCTTCATATAAATCTGCTTGTTTCAAGAAAAAATCACTTATCAAAAGTAAGCCATCTTCTTTTAAAATATTTATACTACTGGATAGTATTTTTTTCGTATTTTTCATTACGGATAAACTACATTCAAATAATATTAAGTCAAAATAATTATGTGGAAATTCCAAGTTATTTGCATCCATTACTTTTAAATCAATTCCTGTATATGTTTTTTTACCTAAGTTAATTATTTCTTCAGAGTAATCAACTCCCCTTGCATCCATACCCTTTTCTTTTAAATAATTAACTGAACATCCACAACCACAGCCTACGTCCAATATTTTTGGATTTTTCTTTGATTTGCTAAGGCCATCTAAGATTTCATCTATTGTATCAAGACTGCTTAAACTAAGTACATCTTTACTAATCATTACTTATCCTCTAAAGATTTTTCTACCCTTAGCATTTTTGAATACACTAAACTTTCATCTATAAAAACGCTATTGCATTTAGGACATACAGGTAGTTCTACAGGGAAACTACTTCCTAAATAAGCTAGAGTTACTTTTCCCTTTTGTAATGGCACATTGCATTTGGCACAAATCATGCTTTCACTGGAGTAATCATAAAAATCATCATATTGTTCTTTCATCTAATTCACCTCTATATCCATTCTATGGCTATATGCGTTATATACATAATACTTATTATCTTCAACTATATATTCAACCCAAAACGTAACATTTCTTATTTTATAATAAGTTAAGTTATGATTATTTTTTTTATTTAAGAATTTTTGATTTGTTTCTTCTCCATGGATTATTGTATCTTTTATATCTTTGTATAAGATCATTCTATCTTCTAATTTTTCTTCTAATTCCTTATCCATAATTAATTCTATATCGTATTCATTTACTTTATCTTCTTTTGTCAAATCTAATTTCAATTGAACCCTATTATATCTTCTTTCAGATAAACTAGGCTTTTTATTTTTTCCTTCAAAACTATATATTAATTGTAAAATATGTTTTGCATCTTTATCTTTTGATAAAAAGTTATCTCTACAATTTACACAATAAGTTAAATATTTCAAATCACTTTGATTAACCCTTGATGAAACTATTTCCTGTTGTAACTCCTTATTTGAAAAACAAGTAAGTCCTCCATATCCACAACAAGTAGTTTCTTCTCTGTTATAATCTAATTCTTTAACATCAAATCCAAGTTTTTTAGCTATTTCTCTAACTTGATTTTGCAATTTATCATTATATCTAGCTGTACATGGGTCATCTATGGCTATTTCTTCATTATTTCCTATTTCTTTTAGTTCTTCTTCATTTATATAGTTATAAATGATTTGAGTATTTATATCTTCTAAATGAGAACTAAAAATTGTATAACAAGTAGGACATGCTGTTATTAATATAGGATTATTTAGTTTTTTAAGAGTATCTTTTATTAATTTTATTTGTTCATTGAATTTTTCACTATGACCAGACCATTTTCCTATTACTCCACAACATCCTAAGATCATACCTACTTCATCATTTAATTTTTTATTTAAATCTTTATAAACTACTTTTACTAAATCTGGTTCAGAAGCACATAGTTGACATCCTGGGAAAAATACATATTTTAAATTTTCTTTATTTATGACTGTAAAAAATTCTTCACTATTGCTAAATTCCATATCTTCTATGGCAAATTCAAAAGCTGATGGAGGCATTTTATCTGTTTTTACCATTTGATTTCTACAATATTCTAGCACTTCCCCTAAATCTAATCCTCCTGGACAAATAGTCCCACATTGACCGCAAAGATTACAAGAATCTATCATTTTATTTGATGTTCTATTTCCCAAAGCTATGGCTAAATTGTTATAAGCTTCCCTTGCCATTGCTTTAGGATATGAGTTATAGTGTCTTAAAAATTCACATCCCTTAACGCATTCTAGACAATTACAGTCAATACATCTCTTTCCTTCTTTTATTGCCTCTTCTTCTGTATAGTACTTTTTATTGTTTGGAAGTATTTCATCTTCTATTTCTATTCCTTCTAGATTTGTATATAATTTTGTTTGGAAAGCTCCCTCATTTTCTCTTGCATTAGTCATACTACTTTTTTTGAAATATCTGTCTATTGATGTGGAAACTCTTTTACCTAAAGCTATACATTCTATGGCTGAAGTATTTTTAGGAGTATAGAAAATTTTATCATCTTCATGTTGTAAAGTTATACTATGATAAGATAATTCTTCATCGTAAATATTTCCGTCAATAATTATCACATCGTATTTATCTTTATATTCGTCTAATTTATCTTTATCAAAAAATGAATTTAGACATATATTAACACCTAAATCTTTTAACTTTTTCAAGTCTTCATTAATTATATTTTCTTCTAAAATTTCTTTATATTTTTCATATAATTCATGTCCTAAAATATCTTCTTTTTCATAAAGATCAACTATATACCCTTTGTTTTTTAATTCAAATGCACAACTTAGTCCACTTAAACTACTACCAAATATTATTACTTTTTCTTTCTTTTTAGGTTTTAGTAAAACTCTAGATTTTACTTTATTTCCATAATTCATACAAGCAAGTTCTAATTGTCTAATATTTATGGAATTACCTAAATCTTTTCTCTTACATTGACTTTTACAATTTTCTTCACAAATCCTACTTATAATATTAGGAAATATAACTTTTTTCTCGTATATTTTTCTTCCCTCTGTAAAATTCCCTTTTGATACTAAATTACATAATTCTCTTGCATCTATATGTATAGGACACATGGCTGTACACCAAGGATCTTCTTCTTGAATACATTTACTTTCTAATTCTTTTAATTTATCTTGACTAAGATTATCCATAGTCTATTCTCCTTAATCAATCATATTCCCTCAGGTTATTTTTTATTATTTAAAAGAGGGCTTAAACTCTTGTAATAATACTTAAGGTTAAGCCCTCTAAATTAACTAGCAAGAGCAATAATTATAAAATTACTCTTCTATTATTTATTTATTATTAAGCATTAGCACCTTCTGCTAATTCATCTAATGCTGCTTTTACTACATCAGGAGTAGCAGGTATCTTAGTTATTCTAGCTCCTGTTGCATTAAATATAGCGTTAAGTATTGCTGGATGAGGTGCTGCTAATGGTCCTTCACCTACTCCAGATGCTCCAAATGGTCCATCTGGTCTATAAGCTTCTTCATAGTGAACATCTAAATCATCTGGTACATCTTCTATTTGTGGTATACCACATTTAACTAATGTAGTATGTTTGTCTAAGTCTTCAAAATCTTCACTTAATGCAAGACCTATACCTTGAGCTAATGCACCGTAAACTTGACCATCAACAACAAGTTTATTTATTATAGTACCGCAGTCAACGAAGCAAGTGAATTTTTCAACTTTAACTTTACCAGTTTCCATATCAACAGCAACTTCTGGCATATTAACAACATACATATAGTTACTGAATGGTGCCCCTTGACCATCTTCTATTCTACAGTCAGAACACATAGAAGCAACCCATTTACCTACAACTTTAGTTGGTAAACCTTCTGCAACCATTTCATCGTAAGTACGATAAGTTCCGTCACCTTTATCTAAAGCTTTTACTAAGTTTTCACAAGCTATTCTTGTAGCATTACCAGTAACAACATTTGATCTACTTCCTCCTGCAGGTCCACTGTTTGGAGTTTGACGCATGTCATTTAATACTAATTTAATATCTTGTGGTTTGTATCCAGCTTTTTTAAGAACTTCATGAGCTATAGTTAATGTACCCATATCAGCACCTTGTCCATGATCTTCCCAAGAGTTGTAGATAGTTACACCTTTTGGAGTTATTTCAGCATATGCTTCAGAAGAGTCAGCACCATCAAGACCGCATCCATAAACACCTATAGATACACCTACACCACGTTTAACTTTATCTGTAGAGTTTTCTTTAACTCTCTTTTTAGCTTCTTCATATAATGGTCTCATTTTGTCCATCATTGGAACTATTGAATATACTTCTGGAGTTTGACCAGTTGGAGTAGTATCTCCTGGTCTATATGCATTTATATATCTTAATTCAAATGGATCCATTCCCATTTTATCTGCTAATACATCTATAGCAGTATCAGTTCCCATGAAACTTTGTGGAGCACCATATCCTCTGAATGCACTACCCCAAGCATGGTTAGTACAAACTGTATAAGAAGTATTTCTTATATTAGGTATTCCATAACCTGCACCTACGAATTGAGTAAGACGCATAGTTAATAAGTCACCGAATTCTGAGTATGGACCATGATCTATATAGTTTTCACCTTCAAGAGCAAGTATTTTACCATTTTCATCTGCTCCAAGTTTTATTTTCATAAATGCTGGAGATCTCTTTCCAGTATAAGTTATGTTTTGATATTGAGTATAGTTTAAAGTAACTGGTCTACCAGTTGCTAAGCAGCATACACCAAGTATTGATTCCATAGTTGGAGAGAATTTATATCCAAAAGTTCCTCCAGTTGGGTTTTGTACTAAGAAGCATTTTTCAGGATCTATACCTATACCTGTACAAATCATTGCATGGTGTAAATGTATACCTATACTCTTAGAATTTATAATTAAGTTTCCGTTTTCATCTTGATAAGCTTGACCACAGTCTGGTTCTAATGGTAAATGTGGTTGACGGCTACAATAAGATTCAACTTCAACTACATTTGGTAAACTTTCCATTAATGGAGCAGTTTCTTCACCTTTTATACATTCAGTTTTGAAGTAAACGTTAGGAGTTCCAGGATGTATTTCTATAGCATCTTCAGCCATTGCTTCTGGAGCACTCATATAAGCTGGAAGTACTTCTAAGTCTACTTTTACTTTTTTAGCAGCTGCTTTAGCTTGTTCTTCTGTATCAGCAGCAACTACAGCTATAGCATCACCATATTGGAATACTTTTTCATCACAAAGGATTGGTCTATCCCATCCATCACCTTTATTAGCACTTGGGAAGAATACTAATCCATTTATTCTGTTATTACCTATAACATCTTTAGCAGTTATTACTTTGTAAACACCTGGCATTTTTTCTGCTTCTGAAGTATCTATACCTTTTATGTTTGCATGAGAAACTTCAGCTTGAACTAAAGCAAGTCTTAAAGTACCGTCTGGCATTTTTAAGTTCATATCATTACCAAAATCCCAAGTACCTGTTACTTTAGCTTTTGCAGATGGTCTTACATATTTTGTTCCTAGTATTTCATTTCCTACTGGTTCAAATACTAAATCTTCAACTGTCTTTTCACCTCTTAGTACTGCAGCTGCATCCATAACAGCATCTACTAAAGGTTTATATCCTGTACAACGACATAAGTTTTTATGTTTTTGGAACCAAGCTCTTACTTCTTCTCTTGTTGGAGAAGGATTTTCTTCTAATAAAACTTTTGCTGACATAATGAATCCTGGACTACAGAAACCACATTGTGCACATCCATGACCCATCCATGCAACTTGAAGTGGATGTAAATTATCTCCATCAGCTAAACCTTCAATAGTTTGTATAACTGATTCGTCCTCAACTTTTTTCATTTTTACTATACAAGCACGAACAGCTTTATTATTTAAAATGATTGTACATGTACCACAGTGACCTTGGCCACAACCTATCTTACAACCTGTAAGTAATAGTTGTTCACGTAGTACAGAAGCTAAACTACTTTCTGGATCCACTAATAGATCTCTCTTTACTCCATTGATATAAAGGACTTTTTTTAGTAACAAAATTTTTTCCCCCTTTGAAAATTTTCTTCCTAAATTAATAAACTTGGACTATAATTTATGTAAATTTATTAATTTACTAAATAATATTAAATATTGGAGGTTTTAAGATGAAAAATACTGGATGCAACAAAGAAGTTTTAAAAGAATTAGTTGATAAGTTAATTTCAACATCTAATGCTAATACTAGTGAGGATTTAATTGATTTAAGAAATTATACTCTAAATTATATTTTAGATTACTTCAATGAACATTTAACTCCAAATAACAACCCTCTAGATCTTATCAGTTCTGATGAAATAACTGTGGAAGTAAAAGACAATAATACTAATAAAATTTTTAGGAGAGTTCTTGATATTTCTTATACAGAAAATTCCAATGGTATAAAAATGACGGGTGAAAATTTAAAAGGACAACCATCAGAAATAGTTTTCCTGTCTGATACAGCTATAAATAAAATAATCGATGTTACTGGTAAAGGATTGAACAAATCGAGATGCCACGATTAAGTTATCTTTTCTAACTAATTTAATAATATCATAAGAATTTTAAAAAATCAATTTCACATTGGTATATTTTTACTATTTTCTATAAATAATAATTTTATGTTACCAATTAGTCAATAAAGTTAGTTTCAATTTGTAGAAAAGTTATAATTAAAAAATACTCCTATATATAATATAATTATAATGCTTATTATATATAGGAGTATTTATATCTTAGTTAGTATAATTTACTAAGCTAATAATTTTCTTTCTTCTAATACTTTTTTAGCCTCACTCTCTGCTATATCAATTTCATCAAAAGGTATTTTTTCACCATTAATTAATTGGTATTTTTCATGTCCTTTTCCTGCAAACACTATCATATCGCCTTCTTTGGCATTTCTTATAGCGTATTTTACTGCTTCTTCTCTATCAGGAATTTTTATAATTTCACAAGCTGAACCTTCAAATGACTCGGCTATATCATTAATAACATTCATTGGATCTTCAAAGTCAGGATTATCTGATGTAAGTATTGCTAAGTCGCATTCACGAGCAGCTACATCTCCCAGCTCTTTTCTTCTTATTTCTGTTCTTCCACCTACTGAACCAAATAAACATATTAATCTATTATGGTCGTAATTTTTAAGTGTTTGTAATATATTTTCTAAACTTACACCATTATGAGCATAATCAACTATTACTGTGGCATAAGGAAGAACTGGTAAAACCTCTACTCTACCGTTTACTTTTGCACTTTTTAAGGCATCTATCATTATTTCTCTTTTTACTCCTAAATATTTACAAACTGCAATTACTGCAAGAGCATTATAAATACTAAAAGTTCCTGGAGAACATATAAAGCATGGGAATTTATCTTCTTTTGTATTACAGTCAAAACTTACACCAAGAGAGTCTATTTCCTTTGCATATCTTATATTATCAGCAGTTAAATCTGCATTATTTTCTATGGCAAAAGTCTCCACATCACAAGTGGCATCTTTTATTATTTCTTTAGCATATTTATCATCTACATTTATTATTCCATGCTTAGCCATTTTAAATAATCTTGCTTTACATTGTAAATAATGTTCAAATGTTGGATGCTCTTTAGGTCCTATATGGTCTGGAGATAGATTTGAGAATATGGCCACATCAAAGTCCACATCTTCTACTCTATTTTGCATTATTCCACCAGAAGAAACCTCCATGGCAACACATTTAACACCATTGTCTAGCATTTTTCTAAATATCCTATGAAGTTCATAACTTTCAGGAGTTGTATTTGCTGTAACTTCATAAGTACCATTAAAGAAAGTACCATTTGTACCTATTACTCCTGTATTTACTCCAGACTCATTTAAAACTGTGGCAATATAATTTGTTATAGTTGTTTTTCCTTTAGTCCCTGTTACACCTATTATTTTTAGTGATTCTGATGGCTTAGAGAAAAAGTTATGAGATATTTTTGATAAACTTATTCTTGTGTCATCAACAAATAATTTAACAGCATCACTTGGTAATTCCATGGCGTGTTTGTTGTATTTTGCTTCCTTTTGTAGTAAAAATACCCTTGCTCCATTATCATAAGCATTTTTCGCAAATTTATGACCATCTACAGTTTCTCCAACTAAAGCTACAAATATAAAACCTTCTTTACAGTTTCTAGAATTATATGCTATATCTTTTATTTCAATTTCATTTATTTCTTCTAAAGGTAAGTTAGATGTAAAACTTACATTTTCCATTAGTTTAAATAACTTCATAATAGCCTCTCTTTCTAATTTGAAAAATAGAGTAGATAAACTACTCTATTTTAATTTTCTTCCGCTTTTTACTATAGTTTCTCTAGCAAGCATTTCTAAAGAATCTATATAAAAATCTCCATCTAAATTGTTGTCATTTTTAAGTATGGATAATTCTGTACATCCAAGTATTACACCATCACAGTTATTTTCTTTCAAATAATCTACTATATCATTAAATTTATTCATATTAGCAGGTTTACCGCTTTTTATATCATCATAAATTATTTCCATAACTTGAGATTGTCTATTTTCATCTAGTACTAAGTATTCTATACCATACTTTTCGCACATATTTTGATATAAATTAGTGCTTATATTACCTGTAGTTGCAAGTATACCTAATTTTTTATGATTAGTAGCTTTAGCATGTTTAATAGTTTCTTCAACTATGTTAACTAATGGTATATTAACACTATTTGCTATTTTATTGTAGAAATAATGAGCTGTATTACAAGTCATTACAATAAAATCCACACCATATGCTTCTAATTTTTTAGCATCATTTATTAATACTTCTGATGGGTCTTCTTTAGAATCCCCTACTATAAAAGCAGTTCTATCTGGTGTAGTTGCCCTATTTGTTATTATCATATCTACATGTTCTTGATCAGTTTTTGCATCTGTCATATTTACAACCATCTCATAAAAATAAACAGAAGCCATTGGCCCTAAACCGCCTAAAACACCTACAGTTATATTTTTCATATTATCACCAATCTATTTACAGTATTTTTTGTATTTTCTAAATTGATTCACATAATAAAGGAATATATATGAACTTCTTTTTAAATTTCCTTTTAAATCTGCTTTATATCCAAATGAAGTTGCAGATTTTCCTGCAGCATCTAGTTCTTTACATTTTTTAACTAACTCTGGATTTTTTACGTATTTATATACTACTTGTTTTGGTATACATCTCCAGAAGAAAGGTTCTTTTTGTACTTTTAAATCTAATTCTTTATTATAAACTCTATCTTCTACAACATATTTAGCTATGTTATTTCCTGAAGATGTTACATAGTAGTTACTTCTACCTTGTCTTAAGTTTATTTCAAATACTTTGTATTTATTATCTCTTGCATCGTATTTTATATCAAAGTTTGAATATCCTGTGTAGTTAATTGCTTCTAAGAAGTTTTTAAACTTTGTCATAACTTCTTCATCATATTCAGTTATTATAGCTGCATGGTTTCCTATACCTTTTGGAGTATGTTCTTCTAATAAAACATGTCCTAAACATTGCATTTTAACTTTACCATTTTGATCTGAATAACAAGTTAAAACTCTCATGTGTGAGTCATCTCCTGGTATATAATCTTGAACTATCATAGATTTTTCATAACCATGAGAATATATTTTTTCTATTTCTCTTTTAAATTCTTCTTCATCTTGTATTAAGTAAGCTTTATTCATTCCTTCAAAAGCATTTTGGAAGAATGATATACTGTCAGACGCTTTTAATATTACTGGATAGTTAAATCCAAAATCACTTATTTCATCACCTTTATTGTAGATATAAGTCTTTGGATAATCTAGTCCATATTCTTCGCACATGTTATAGAATAATTCTTTTTCTATTAATTTATCTTTAAGCTCAGCTCCTATATAAGGTACTATATATTTTTCAGATAAAACATCTCTATAATCTATTATTAATTCAGCATACTCATCTGTACAACCGTGAATTATAAGTTTTTTATTTGGTTCGGCTAATTCATCAGCAGTTTTTAATAAAACTTGTATGAATTCTTCTTTATTTCCCATATTAGGGTCTACTCTAAAATCTATTATATTACTATCTTTAGTTGCTCCAAGTAACATTTTACCAAAAGCTATTGATTTTACTCCATAAGCTTCGTGATAAGCTCTAGCCACAGAGTAACAATTTATATCTCCACCAACCAATACTGGTTGAATTTTAATCTTTTCCACTTTGTCCACCTCTTATTCTTTTTAAATACATTGGTTATTATACTGTATTTCTTACAATATGTCAAAATTTAAGACTCTTTATATTTACTGTCAAATATTGAAATTTCAATAGTTGTAATGATAATTGTGCCCTATTTATTTCAATAATTTCATTATTTAACTTAAAAAAATTTATATATTTTACTTAATTGTTTATTTTTATTATTTCTTGTATTTTATATAAGTATAATTTTGTGATTTATTTTATTACAATTACAAAAAGGATTAGTCATTTACACTAACCCTTTTTGTATATAATTACTTTTCTTTAATTAAACCTTTTTTATAGGCAAGTAATAGCATTTTTAAATCATTAATTTCTTGAATAATTTTCTTTCCATCATAAGTATCTCTTACAAACATTCTATTTGCTCTATTTTCTACTATTATTGAAGTAGATAATATGTCTTTTTCATTTTTTATAGAATCTTCTGCACAAGAGAAAGGCTCATGAGATACTAGTTGCATCATTTGAGAGTTATAAATTAAAGTATATCCTGCTATTCCTGTTTTACCTTGGTAAGCCCTAGAAAAACCACCATCTATGGCTAGAATTTTTCCACCAGCTTTTACAGGACTTTCACCATTTTTACTTTTTACTGGCACATGTCCATTAATAATATGTCCACTTTCAAAATCAAGTTCAAACTCATCAAATATTCTTCTTAACACTTTGTCTTCTTCTCTTAAAGTATAATATGGATTTTTATTTTCTTTATGGCTTTCTTTTTCTGCTATAAAGTATCTTTCATAAGTAGTCATATCATCTTTTCCAAATAAAGAAGAACACTTCCCTGTCCATAAATACCACATCATATCTTTACCGTATTCTTTTTCTGGATGATTTTTTTCTAGGAAATATCCTTTTCTTAGATAAGACTCCATTTTATCCATTAAGGCTCTACCTTTATATACTCTATTTTTTATTCTCATAGACATAAAATCTCCGTCATCAGTTAAAGGTACACACCCATGAACTAATAAATTTCCATTTGTTTTTAAATATATGCTTCCTTTTGAGAATAAAAATCCTACATGTTTTTGAAGTTTATCACTATTTTCAAAAGATGTAGCAAGCTTTTCTATTACTTGCTCTTCCCAATCAGTTAATTTATAAGGATCTTTCGGATCTATAGTTGGGAAATTAGTATCTTTTAGTTTATAAGTTTTACCTTTAAGATTTATAGTACCTTCTTCATAATTTACCTTATCTAATAATAATCTATGATCCATTTCATATTCTGGTCTTCTCTTAATTACTTCCGCTTCTAATTTAAACTGAATTATACTTATTGCTTTGTGCATTTTTGCAATTAGTGATTTTTCTGTTTTAGATGCCTCATCATCACTCATTTTAGGTATAAATTCTGTACATGGATCATCTTTATAAACATCCATAGCAAATGTTGCCAAAGGAAGTATATTTATTCCATATATATCTTCTACTATATCTAAATTAGCATATCTAGCAGATATTCTTATAGCATTGGCAACACATACTTTTTGTCCTGCTGCTGCTCCCATCCATAAAATATCATGGTTACCCCATTGTATATCCACATTGTGATAATTTATTAAGGTATCCATAATAATATCAGGTCTTGGTCCTCTATCATAAATATCTCCAACTATATGCAGTCTATCTATAACAAGCTTTTGTATAGCCTTAGAAACTTCAATAATAAATACCCTTGCTCTATCAATTTCTATTATATTATCTACTATACTTTTATAGTACTCATCCTTATGAGGACTAGTTGAGTCAGGGTGCAATAATTCTTCTATGATATATCTAAAGTCTTCAGGAAGGAATTTTCTAACCTTTGATCTTGTATATTTACTAGAACAATATCTTAAAAGTTCTATTAATCTATGGATAGTTATTCTATAGAAATCCTCTATCTCTTCTTGTATTTCTTCTTTTTCTATTAAGTCTAGTTTTTGTTCTGGATAATATACAAGTGTTGCAAGTCTCCTTCTCTCACTTTCTATCATAGAGTTTCCAAATAGCTCTTCTATTTTTCTCTTAACTACCCCTGATGCATTTTTTAGTACATGAACAAAAGGTTCATACTCACCATGTATATCTGATAAAAAGTGCTCTGTTCCTTTAGGAAGATTTAATATAGCTTTTAGATTTATTATTTCTGCACTGGCTTTTGATATACTCGAATATTGCTTTGATAATAATTTTAAATATTTCAATTGACTATTTAAATAGTCATCTGAAACTTCATATATTTCTTTCATCTAATACTCCTCCCACTTTTTCGTACATTATTAATTATATCATATATTTCCAAATTATTTCTTATTCACATTCTTTAATAAACTCATCTTCCGTTTTTGTCATAATATACACCCCGTTTATTCTACCAAAATAGTACTCTCTTTCTTTTCTACAAGCTCCTACACAACCTAAATTTACATTCTCTTCTCCTATTTTTTCCTTTAGCTTTTCAATATTTAACTTAGTACACTTTGGACAAACTCTTACTGATTTATTCATTAGTCTTCTCCTTTTTACTTATGAATTTCCATATATACACATCTTTCATTATATTTACTTGTTCCAATTCCTCAAAAGATTTATGCATTTTTATAAACTCATTTATATATCTCTCTTTATTTTTATTATCCATGTTGATTTTATCTATGTTTTCTATTTTTAGTGCAAGTTCTCCCATGGATATCATAAAGTCATTATAGTTTTCATCGTATAGTTTATATTTTTCACTTAACTTTTCTAAAGTTTTTAATTCATTTTTAGTTTTTGTTGCATCATGTTCAATATCATTAGAAATATTATTTATATTTGTTTTATTATTTTCTCTTTTTTTATTTAAATAAGTCTTATAATAATAAATTGTTTCTTTTATAGATTCATTCATCTTGTTAACTCCTATGGTTAATTAATTTTATTATATAAACTTATTAATACCCAAAATATGAATCATTATATAATTTCCTAGTAATTAAAAAGTTCCTTGCAATCAAAAAAGGATGAGTTATCTCATCCTTTTAGGAAGGTTAGTTTTAAAAATTATTGTTTATGGTTACATTGGTTTACAGATGAACACCCATTGCAACCACCACAACAACCTCCATTCCCTTCTCTACCTTTTTTTATCAAATTTCTAAATAATAAAATTACTATTAGGACTGCTCCTATACCGATTACGTAATTTATCATATTATCATCCCTTTTTATTACCTTAACTTTAGGTAACTCAATTAATTCAAAATATATTTTAAACTAATATAACTTTACTTTAAAAATCTAGAAGATAAATCCACATATTATATAAACTATAAATGCAACTATCCATGCAACTAACATTTGGAATCCTATAGTTTTTAAAGTATCTTTCCAGTTACCCATTTCTTTTTTGATAGCTCCAACTGCTGCAAAGCAAGGCATGCAAAGTAAGTTAAATGCCATATAAGCAAATGCTGATGCTTTAGTAAATGCTGCTGCCACACCTGGTATTGCTGCACTACCTTCCATAGCAGCCTCTGCTATTGCATCATTAGCTCCATATAATACACCAAAAGTAGAAACTATATTTTCTTTTGCTATCCATCCTGTTACTACAGCAACAGATGCTTTCCAGTTGCCAAATCCAAGTGGTGCAAATATCCATTGTATACTTCTACCAATTGATGCTAATATACTCTCTTCCATTTCGCACATACCACCAAGATTGAAGTTTGATAAGAACCATATTAATATTGTTGACCCTAGAATTATTGTTCCAGCCTTAATAGCAAATCCTTTAACTTTTTCCCAAGCATGTATAAATACACTTCTTAAAGTAGGTATTCTGTATTGAGGAAGTTCCATAATAAAGTTTGAAGCTTCTCCTTTAAATACAAATTTACTTAAAATAAGCGCTGATATAACTGCTACAACTAATCCTAACATATAAATTGAGTATACTACTAAAGTTTGGTTACTAGTAGTAAATAGTGTTGCTGCAAACATTAAATAAATCGGCAATTTGGCACCACATGACATAAAAGGTGTTATAGCTATTGTTATTTTTCTATCTCTTTCATTTTCCAATGTTCTACTTGCCATAACTGCTGGTACTGAACAACCAAATCCCATAAGAAGAGGTATAAATGATTTTCCACTTAAACCAAATCTTCTAAATAATTTATCCATTACAAAGGCAACTCTTGCCATATATCCACTATCTTCAAGAATTGACATTAATAAGAATAATACTAAGATTTGTGGTAAGAATGATATTACACCACCAAGTCCTGCTAATATTCCATCACCAACTAGCGATAATGCCCATTCACTTGCTCCCATATTTTGTAGTAAATTAAGTATAATTTCTGTTAATGGCCCATCCCAAAAATCACCTACTATAGTTTGTAGCCATACACCAATACCTAAAGGCCCTTCGCCAAAAGTTATTTTAAATAATCCATACATAATTGCTAAAAATGCTGGTATAGCTATTATTCTATTTGTAAGTATTTTATCGATTTTATCAGAAGTTGTCTCTACTCTAGTTCCATCTTTTTTAACTTGTTTTTTTACTGATTTTGAAACTACATTTGAAATAAATTTATATCTTTGATCTGCAATTTCACCTTCTGCATCTCCATTTAATTTTTCATTTGCTTTACTTACTATAGGCTCTATTTTATTTTTCATATCATAAGATAATTTTTCACTTTCAATAGGGTCTTCTTCTAATAATTTTATACTTCTCCATCTAGGATTAATATTTTGACTATGATTGTCATTATCACTTATTTGAGATAAAATATCTTCTAAAAAGTCTTCTACATCCTTAGAATAAATATTTAATTCTTTATTTTTTTCTTTTGAAACTTTTTTAACTTCATTCATTAGTAAGTCTATGTTTTTACCATTTCTTGCAACTATAGGTACAACTTTAATTCCTAAAGCCTTTGATATTTTATCTATATCTATTTTAGTTCCACTACTTTCAACTTCATCCATCATATTAAGTGCTACTACTGTTGGAATTCCTGTTTCTAATATTTGAAGTGTCAAATACATATTTCTCTCTATATTTGTACCATCAATTATATTTATTAATACATCTGGTTTTTCTTCTACTATGTAATTTCTTGCTACTATTTCTTCCGCTGAATAAGGTGATAGTGAGTAGATTCCTGGTAAATCTACTATAGTCATACCCTTATCTTTTTTGTATTTCCCCTCTTTTTTTTCAACTGTAACACCTGGCCAGTTTCCCACATGTTGTTTTGAACCAGTTATTTCATTGAAAAGAGTTGTTTTCCCGCAGTTAGGATTTCCTGCTAATGCTACATTTAAACTCATTTTAATCCCCTTCTTTTCTATAATTGTTCTATTTTTATTTGCTCTGCCTCACTTTTTCTAAGACTAAGTTCATATCCTCTTAAATTAACTTCTATAGGATCTCCTAATGGTGCTACCTTAACTATTTCAATTTCTACCCCTGGAGTAATTCCCATATCCATTAGCCTTCTTCTAGCTGGTCCTTTTTCTCCAAGATTAACTACTCTACCTTTTTGTCCAGGTATTAATTCCCCTAATGTTTTCATATATTCCCACCTACTATTCTACAACTATTTTATTAGCCATTGCTCTATTTATAGCTATTCTTGTACTTTTAATTAATAATATAATTCCACTTGGATTTTCTGCTATTACTTCAATATTTTCACCTGGAAGAAATCCTAAACTTTGTAGATGTGATTTTACTGAGTCTTTTCCCCTTAGTTCTTTTATTTTTTTAATTTCTCCTAAAGATACCATTGATAATAACATGCAACCATCCCCTTTTTTTATACTCAATTGATATTCCATATTTAATGACAATAATTTTCATCTACTTAAATATTAGTCCTTTGTTTCTCTTATGTCAACAGTTTTATGATAACAATTCTCATTATATATAAATAATAATGCTTCATATTACTATAGTTTTTCATTATGTAAGATTTTTAAATTTCTTAAAATTGTATCTACATGATGAACATTGACCATTACATTCATCTACTTTATCAAGACATTCCATAAAAGATACCTTACTACTGTTATAATGTCTTATAACTGGTATATTTTTTTTCTTAGCTTGAGTTTCTACTACTGATTTTAATTTATGTGATACAGTTGATGTAAACATGACAACTGCATTTGGGCTTCCTATATCCTTCAAAGCTTTAGATGACATATTTAATATTACTTTTGTTTTATAGCCCTTTTCTTTCCCCATATTAATATAATCTCTTTTCATTCTTTCGTTTCCACCTACTACCAATAAAGTCATTTATTTTCCATCCTTTTCTTCTTCTAATTGATAACAATTATCATCTATATTTAATATAAAAATAACAGTTTATCTATTATGCGTCTACTAATATTTGTTGATTTTATATGTATATTTATATAATTTTGCACAAACTTTAATAATAGTTTATTTTTTATAAGAATACTATATATAGCTTAAGGAATGATTACTTTGATATTAGATAAATTATTAATAAAATATGCTTCTCCAACTTTGGGAGGAATCAAAACTGGTAGTTTATTTAAAGTATATAAAAGTAGCTGTATTGATTTAAAAAAGGAAATTGATTATTACAATTTATCACTCAACTATCTAGATTTATATTTAGATATTTTATATTCTTGTGATAAGTACGATTTAATTTACATTTATAATTTTAAAATGCTTACACAAGAGCTCAACAATAAAGAAGTTAAAGGCTTTTTACAAGACTTTGACTACAAATGTGATTTTATAGATGAATATATAAGTTGTTTAAAAAAAAGATTTAATATCCTTAAAAAAACTCCTCATGAAATTGGCATTTTTTTAGGGTATCCTTTAAATGATGTAAAAAGTTTTATTATTTATAAAGGAAAAAATTTCAAAATTTGTGGCTGTTGGAAAGTTTATGATAATGTAGATTATTGCATTAAGCAGTTTAATAAGTTTAAAAAATATAGAGATAAGTTTTATTGTTTATATGAAGATAATTATAATATAGAATCTTTAGTTCTTCTGA
>OOCW01000900.1_pt1 | contig 24685 bp, 23 predicted proteins | sample 1671201 | NCBI WGS metagenome assembly OOCW01 (sample SAMN06348132, study PRJEB24527) | human gut metagenome | biome: human gut; feature: ankylosing spondylitis patient; material: feces | host: Homo sapiens | place: China | collected 2015-10
AATGAATCGACTGGTTTATATGATTACTATTTTGTTTTCAAAGTTCATTTGTTTTCGTTAGCTGCGCTCACCGCCGCTGACTTGTATAATAATACAGTATATATCATTATAAGTCAACACTTTTTTATAACTTTTTTATTTCTTATGTTAACTTTTCTTAAACCCTTGATTTTATAGGGTTTCTCAAGTGATTTATCGTCTATTACTTTCTTATGATGTGTTAAAAAACTAGTTTTTATTCATGTTTTTTTATTTTTTATTTGTTTATTCCTTATTTGAACCCATTTAGTACTTATTATAGCTATCTTCTTAGATTTCTTTTCTATTTGATTAAGGGCTATAGTTAAAGAGGATGAAACCTTTATTAGATTTCATCCTCTTTAACTATATACTTTAATATCGCTTACCTTTATGCCTTATCTTCTATATTAATAAGAAGCTTTTAGCAGCTTAGGAATTAATTTATTCTGTTTACTTAAATAACAATAAATAGCTACAAGCACTATTCCTTTAAATACACTGGTTATACTTATACTCCACCAAATCCCCTCTAATCCTAAGTACTTAGTGAGGACTAAGCATAATGGAATTCTTGAACCTGTTAATACAATACTTATTATATTAGGTAGATAAGTTCGCCCCATTCCATTAAAGGCTCCTGTAATTGTAATCTCCGCACACATGAATAATTGTGAATATCCTAATATAAGAAGATATTGTTTCCCTATTTCTATAGTTTCTGTTTCAGCAACAAATATCTTCATTAATGGTTCTCCTGCAAAAATTAGAAGTAACGTCGTTGCTACTCCAATAATTACTGATAAGCCCATTGTAATTCTAACACCTTTATGAATACGTTCTGTTTTACCGGCTCCATAATTTTGTCCTACATAAGTAGATATGGCTGTAGAGAAACCTCCTGCTGTAAGCCATGATAATGCTTCTATTTGTGAACCAATTTTTTGTGCTGCGATTGGTGTTGCTCCCCAATTCGCTACTAACCTTCCTATTATCATAGAAAATGTAGTGAATAATCCGCTTTGTAATGCACCTGGTAAACCAATATGTGCAATCTCTCTAATAAGATTCCATTTAGGTCTTTTTAAGATATTCAATGTTAGAAATGAAACATTTTTTCTTATAAGCGCAATAATAAAGCATGCTGTTACTATAACTTGTGCTGTTACTGTCGCTAATGCTGCTCCTAATACACCTAACCTTGGAAAATCTCCTAATCCAAATATTAATACCGGATCAAATATCATATTAAATATTAATCCAATTGTATTAATAATAAATGGTGTCTTACTATCACCCATTCCATTAAATATTCCACTAAACACTGGTCCTGAGAAGAAGAAAATCATTCCTATAGCCACCGTTATAAGATATGTTTTTGCCATTTGTATAATCTCTAAGTTTCCTAACTTAAAGAAATCTACTAATTGATTATGAAATGTGATTAATGTTATACCATATAAAGCTGCTAGTACAACGTTGATTTGCAAACCACTTATAATGTAGGCTTTCGTTTTATCATAATCTTTTCGTCCTATACTTTGAGATACCTTAATAGTTACCCCTAGCTTAGCTATCATAATGAAAGCTTCTGCTAACCAAGTAAAGAAGCCAGCTGTACCTACTGCTGCTACAGCATCACTTCCAAGTTTACCAATCCACATCATATCGATAAGATTATAGGCCGTTTGTATAAACGAAACACCCATAATAGGTATGGCTAACTTAACCAATTTATCTACTATAGAACCCGTCGTTAAATCTATATGCTTTCCCATGTTGTCTCCTATTTCTTTTAAGATTGTAATCATTATACTAAATAAAATATCTTATATACGTTACCATCTTGAGAAATATATTTCAATAAAACACCATGTCTACCTAACTATTCCCCTACTCCCCCTGCATAGCATTTACAATATTGCGTTCTTCGTGTTGTACTTCTAACTTTTCATTGTATTGATACATCATAAACCACACAAGGCTGGCCATAACTAAAGTTACTACGATGTATCCCGTTATTTGCCCAATAATATTTTTCATAATCTTTCCCCCATTATATCTATATTTAAATTTCATTCTAACATAATTATGTTGCTTTAAGGATATACACTATTTATAGTTTTGCATGTACTAAATGATCTAAAAAGCACTTACAGACTTACTAGTTTATAGCTTTAATCCATAAGTGCCTTTGGTTATTTTTTCTTTAGTCTATTCTCCGAATTTATATCCTACTCCCCATACTGTAAAAATGTACTCTGGAGATCTTGGATTATCTTCTATTTTCTCACGTAACTTTCGTATATGTACCATAACAGTATTGTTATTTTCTATATACTCTTGGTTCCATACACGCTCGTAAATAGTTGATATCTTAAATACTATGCCTTTATTTTTCCAAAGTAATTTTAAAATGCTAAGCTCAGTTGGTGTAAGGCTGATTTCTATGCCTGATTTAAAAACTTGGCCTGTTTCTAAATCTAATTTTAATTCTCCCTCCTCTAATTGTTGCACATTAGCTTGTGCTGGGATATTAAGTTTTGTAAAACGACGTAGTTGCGCCTTAACCCTAGCAATGAGTTCTAATGGATTAAATGGTTTAGTTAAATAATCATCTGCCCCTACTGATAGACCTAATATCTTATCAATATCTTCTACTTTTGCTGAAAGCATGATGATTGGTAAATTGTGCTGCTCACGAATCTTAATACAAGCATCAATCCCATTTACTACAGGCATCATAACATCTAATATAATCAGCTGAATATCATGTTCTTCTACCATTTGCATTGCTTCTAATCCGGTTTTAGCTGTTAATGTACTATATCCTTCATTCTTTAAATATATTTCAATTAAATCTCGAATTTCTTTTTCATCATCCACTATAAGAATCTTTTCCTGTGCCATTTATAAACATTCCCTTATTATTTATTTTTACTGCTTCACCTTAGGTAATCCTACTTTAAAACTAATTAAATCACCATTTACTTTAGCATTAATCTTCCCACCATGTAGTTCTACAATATTTTTAGCAATTGCTAAACCTAACCCACTGCCACCAGCTTGACTATTACGTGACTGATCTGCTCTGTAAAAACGTTCAAAGAACTTATCAACTTCTTCTTGTGGAATATTATCACAGTGATTACTTACTGCAACATATACACTTTTAGAGAATTCTTTAAGCTCTACATATATAGCATTGCCTTCCTCACTATATTTAATAGCATTTTCAATGAGATTCTCAAACACCCTTGTAATCTTCGCAACATCTACATTTACTTCTGCATTAGTTGGCGCAATATAGGTTTGAATATCTATGTTCTTTTCAGTTGCCAGTGGCATAAGCTCTTCAATTAGTTGATTCAGTAAATTACTAATAGATATCATTTCTTTATTTAATTTTACACTATCTTGGTGAAGCTTTGTGAGTTCAAATAAATCTTCAATGATTACTTTAAGCTTTTGTGATTTGTCATAGGCAATATTTAAATATTTATCATGTTCTTCCTGTGTTTGATAAGCCCCATCCTTTACAAGTCCCATATAACCTATGATAGAAGTTAATGGTGTTCTAAGGTCATGGGCTACATTTGTGACTAATTCGTTTTTAGCTTTTTCTGCTTTCATTTGTGCATCTATTTGTGCTTTGATTTCTTGCTCCATAATAGTGATGTTTTGTGCGACTCTTGCTAATTCATCTTCTCCTACAACTTCTATATTATATGATAAGTCTCCTTTAGAAATCTCACCTAAACAACTCGAGAGATATTCAATATATGCAATCTTATCTTTAGTAAGCCTTGTAACTAATAAAATAAATACTGCTACTGCTGCCATGAAGCCTAGTATATTCCCGTCTTCATTATATCCATAATATGTTTCATCTTCTAAAGTTGCACCTATAAACAGATAATAAATTGTGTCATTTAAAACTACTGGGTAAATGGCTTTATAGGCACTATCATTATAATTTTGATTAACAGATTGAATACATTTCGCTAAATCTACTTGTACAACATTGTCATCATAATAAACAAGTTTTCCTGTACTATCTGTAAAATAAACTTCTGATAAACTACAGTAGTTATTTATATCTCTTTTTAATTCTCTGACTCTTTCCTTTACAGTGCGTAAAACAATACGATTCATATCTATATTAGTATCCTTAATAAATTTAATGATACTTTTAGCCGCCTCTTCATTGCTCCAATCACCAGATTCCTGAAGTCTATTTAAATCATCATATAATAATGCAATCTTTTCTTCTTCCTTTATACCTATATGCTGATTTGTTAAGTCTTCTAAGTATCCTTTTAAACCTTGTACAGCTGTCTTTTTATCTTGTCCAATCATGTCATAGATATCCGAAATATTGATATACTCCTCTGTATGGGCCTGTAGAGTATTTAAATTGTTAACCTCATTTAAAACAAGTTCTTCTACACGTTCTCTATTATGTTCGTTAGTTCTATAACTATATCGCCCAATAGTCTCATCAACTACTTTAGAAACACAAGTAAATGTTATACTACTTACTACTAGGCTAATTCCAACCACACATAAGATTTCTAAACGGATACTTTTCTTGGTTCTTTCTATACCAATATTATAGGCATTAATTACTTTATCTTTAAATTTTATATATGATTCATTCTCTGCAATGCTCTTTTTCTTTTGTTTTTTCTGTGGTGGATTGGTATCCTTCTTTTTATGCCACATTTATTTGCTCCCTTCTCCTTATATCTATTATTTAGCTATCTGACCACTCTCTAATATATTGAAACTTTTGCCTACACGAATCATAATTCTTGAAGAACCATCTCCGTAAGTATAAATATTTTTCTTTTTCTCTGTAAGTTTAAATTCACTAAGAATCTTAGAACTTGCTTCACTTAATTCATCACGTTCTTCTTCATTCACATCATATGTTGTATATTGATCTATACTCTCGCCACCATTAAGTTCTTCTGACATGCACATTACTTTAAAGCCTGCAATATTGGCTGGTAGGTTTAATGTTGTTTGATTGTCTTCACCTTTAACTTTAATTGATTGTGGTTTAATTGTCTTGATATCTACAACTGCTGCTTCTCCCTCAATGTTTATAGCATTAAATGGTCCATCTAATGTTACATTCCCATAATGATCTTTAATTGCTACATCACATAAAGTACTTGTTTGTAAATTAATTGTATTATTATTACCTGAGATATTCACTTTTTTACATTCGCCTGTAAATTTAATTTCACTATCAGATATTTCACCTTCTAATTCTTCTATTGTACAATCATTCATTACAAACGTTCTTACATCTGCATCAACATTCATTTTTTCTACTTTACACTGCTCCATTAAAACTAATGGTGTTCCATTAATTAATTCTAACGTTTTAAATGATCCTTTTAACTCGTAACGTGCTGAGCCATTAAGTTCTACATTAGCTTGTTGTTTAGAATTAATATTGATTGTACTTGCTCCACCAGTTATCAAATTAATATTTTCATAATTACCATCTAATTTAACATCAGTCCAATGTTGCTCAATTCTAAGATTCTTAATGTCAAATCCAGTTAAATCAATTTCTTCTGTATGATAAACATCTCTATAGCCTACATAATCCACATCTAATGTATCTAATGCTTTAACTGGTAAATATACTGTTAAAGCTTTTTTATTTCTTCTTTTTCCAAAGTTAAACTTTGATTCCTGTACTTGAAGTAAATTAATATGGCAGTTTTTATCTTTGCTTGCTACAGTTAATTCAAGCTTTTCATTATCCCCAAAGAAGGTTTCACAGCTTTGGTTAAACTCTGCATAGGGTTCTCCCGTTGTTGGCTTAATTGTTACAGGGATATCTGACTTAATATATATCTTATCAATATTTGTTAAATCTAATGGCTTATTATCATGGTCTGTATACACCATTCCACCTTGATAATAAACCTTTCCTGCTAAACTTGCACTTGTTATAAAGCTTGCCCCAAAAATAATTGCTAACGCTATAAGCCATTTTCTCATTTATCTCACCTCTTTTTTATTTTTTCTATTTAACCCAATTCTACGTACTAACCCAATAATTCCTCTTATCACTATCATGAATATGATTAAAACAATTCCCCCAAAAGACATGGCTGCTATCCCTACTGAGATACCTAATGCTATCATTGTTGCATTAATCTGTGTTGCGAGGAAACATGTCATCCCTATAATAAATAGCCCTCCACCTATACATGCTAAACTGCCTAAACTAATGCCTCCTAGAACACTTAATGTTCCACCAACTCCTATACCTCCTACGATTCCTATAACAGGTAGTAACATAATAAATAAAATTAGCTTCACTAATCGTAATGACCATTTTGCTAAAAAGCCTCTCTCTTTCTTTTTTTCTGTCTCCATATAACTTGAAAATGAGGTGTCTTTTTGTATTTCTCTTTCTTCCTGTCCATCTGTATTGTTTTCTTTTCCTGCTTTATAATCTTCTTCTATTTTGCTATGATCTGCTTCTGAATATTTTTCTTCAGGAGCTTTCTCAGCTATACTTTCTTCTTCATCTTCTGTAAGAACTGATTCATACTGCCTTGTTTTATGATGCTCTACGATACTTAGCTGATCTTCATTAATTTCAGGATTCTGTACTGACTTACTTAAATTAATAATCTCATGTTTTTGTGCTTCAATTGCTGCTATTTCATCCTTTGTATCTACAGTTTGCATATTCTCTTGTGTATCTTCCTGTATAATTGCTTGTACATGTTCATCTACTGTAGATTGTTTAGCAGCTTCTTCTATGATTTGTACATCTATAACTTCTTCTTCATTTTCATCAAGTACATGATAGTCTTCATATCTTTTATTCTTCATTGACTTCTCCCTCTCTTTATATACATTTCTAATATAAATCTATCTTAAAACATACTTCTTAATATGCTTCACCTTAAAAATTAAGATTTCTTAAGAATTAGTATATAAACTACAAAAAAGCTCATAGGTTAATGTCTTCATTAACCTATGAGCTTTTATATAGTATTAGAGGTTTATTTTTACTTAATTAGAAGTTTAATGCATAGCTTACAAGTTCAACTTCACCATTTGTTGTACCTGATACACCAATAGTTACTGTTTCACCTGGTGCAATTTCTTTATTATAATCTGCATTAGTAAATGTGTATTTGTTACCATCTTGAGATTGAACTGTACCACCCCAAGTTTGTGTAACATTACCTGTAATTTCTGCATCTAATGACCAGTTTGAAATTGTTTCTTCTGATGTATTTGTGATTTGGATTTCACCTGTGAAGTTACCATCCCAAGTATTTTTCACATCAAGTGCTACATCATAAGTTACTTCTGTATCTTTTTTCTCTGGATTTAAGAATTTATAATTTGCTGGTGTTGGTGCATCACCTTCATAATTAGCTGTGAAGCCAACTGTTATTGTGCCACCAGCTGGAATTTCTTTGTTCCAACCCAAGTTTTTGATTACATAGTGTGAACCTTCATGTGATACGATTTCGCCATACCAAATGCTAGAGATTTCTCCATCGTAATCAAATTCAACTATCCAATCATTAATTGGTGTTGTTTGAGTATTTGTAAATACTAATTCACCATTTACACCTGTTCCCCAATCGCTACCAATATTGCAATCAGCTTCAAATTTAATAGCTACTTCTAAATCATATGTAACTTCCATATCATTATCATCTAATTTAGCTGTAATTGTTGTATAACCAGGTTTTAATGCAACTAAGTTACCATTTTCATCTACTTTAGCTACTTTTTCATTACTGCTTGACCATTTGCTTACTTCTTTATCTGTTGCATTATCTGGTGTGATTACTAAGTAGTCATTTAAGTCTACTGTATCTCCTTGATAAAGTGTTGGTAATGTATTGAAGCTAGCATCTTCCACTCTAATTGGGAATACATAGTTAACTTTAGTTACTTTAAGATCTGAGTTTTGAGCTCCGATATAAACTTTATTTAAGCATGGGAATGCTTCACCATAGCTTTCGTAGTTTTCTGTACCTTCAGCATATGCTTTTACCATGTCTTCGTATCTGAAGTATGCTACGCCATCTTTTACTTCTGACGCTTGTGCTTTTGCCCAGCCTGCACCACCTGACCAGCTTTGTAAAATAATTTCTGGTGCTTCTTCACCTTCGTATTTAACTGCAATTTTTACATTCTTACCAAGTTTGTTCATCATGATATCTGTACCTGGAATAAATGTTAATGCTTGACCCCATGCTGTACATGTGCCTTCACCTTTGTAAATTAATGTAGGATCTTCAGTTTCTTTAAGATAAACTTTTGTAATTGTAAGGTCTGAACCTGTATCTCCAATATGGATTTGATCTAAGCTTGGGAATGGCTCTTCTGATGGTTCTTCTAATTCTTTAGCATAAGCTTCTACCATATCTTCATATCTGAAGTATGCTACGCCATTTTCTACTCTTGCAGGTGCTACTTTAACCCAGCTTGGTCCACCTGACCAGCTTTGTAAAACAAGTTCTGGTTTTGATTCACTTTCGTATTTAACCGCAATATTCATACCTTCTGTGAGGTCTTTAAGCATAATATCTTTATTTGGTGTTAATGATACTGCTTGACCCCAATCTGTTGATGTAGCTTCGCCATCAAATATTACTTTAGAATCTGTAATATCAACTGATTCACCATTATAACCTTCAATTAAAGCTTTCATGATACCTGGTTTAAACCATTTAAGTCTTCTTCTATCAAAGATACCCATTGCATCTGTTTCATTTTCTGTAATTGCACCGTTATCCCACCATACACATGGTATGTTATATGATTTACATAATTGTGCATAGTATTTAGCATGAGTTGCACGAGCTTCATCATTATTTTTATTTGTTGATGCAAATTCACCGATAACTACTGGAATATCTTTGCTTAAGAACATTTCATTTAATGATTTAAATAGATTTTGAAGTTCTCTCTTATCTTCATCTGAACCCCATGTTACTTTGTCTGATGTTGTATCCATAGCAAATGAATATGGTAAGTATGCATGAATTGATACAGCAATCATATCATCATCTGGAATTTCTAATGCTGTTGCACCAGCATAGTTTGAAGATGCAGCATATGGCGGAATCATGACTAATCTATCTGCATTATTTCCGCCGCTATTTCTGATAGCTGCTAATGCAACGCGATTGTAGTGATTTACGATATCATAAGCTGTTTTGTCTCCTGTCCAGTCTTCTTCATTACTACGTGGCTCGTTCATTGTTTCAAATACTAATTTATCGCCATAGTCACTGAAACGTGCACCAATTTGTTCCCAAAGTTTTTCATAGTGAGCAGCAGCTGACTCTTCTAATTCTGGTGTTGTATAGAACCATCCTTCTGGAGCGTGATGTACATTAAGGATAACGTACATGTCATTAGCAAGTGCATAATTTACAACTGTTTCAACTCTATCCATGTATTCTTTACTAATATTAACATCTTCATCTGTACCTGTATCCCATGTTACAGGAACTCTGACTGTATTAAATCCTGCTGCTTTAATAGCATCAATCATTTTTCTTGTTGTCTTAGGATTTCCCCATGCTGTTTCTCCACCTGTTGAATCTAATGTATTACCTAAGTTCCAACCAACTTTCATATCTTTTACAAGTTCTTTTGCTGTTAAACCACGCATTTCAGTTGGGTGTTTATAATCATCTGGGAATTCTGGTTCATCTGCTGGTTTAGCAACATATGTATAATCATCGCAGCTAAGTGTTACTTCTAATGAAGTAATTGCTTTTACATATTCAGAGAAGTCTCCAGGTACATAGTCTTTTAATGAAATCATTGTTGTATTACCTTGCATACCCCAAGACATTTCTTGTGCAATGTAATCTACATCAAAATCTGGTGAATCAAGGTTAATTACGATATCATCATAACCTGTAGCTTTCATAACGATTTCTTTAACATTTGCTTTGAAAATAGATCTATCCCCATCTTTTAGTTTGCTATCACCAAATTGTAAACCAAATAAATAATCATTCTCTGCATTAGCAAATACGCTATTACCCTCTGCATCTACTGTATCAAATTTAAATGTATTTTCTTCACCATAAATAAGTTTTTCACTTCCTGGTGAATACCAGCTCCAGTCTCCACCATTTTGCTGTAAATAGAATTGTGTGAAGAGTTCACTTTCATCACCTTTTTTATAAGGATTTTCACCTTCTACTTTTTCTTCTTCTTTAGGTGCTTGTCCTTTATATGTATAACCATTTAAAGTAACTTTAGCTTCAAAGCTTGTAATAGCTTTTAAATATGGTAAGAAGTCATCTCCTAAGTAATCTTTTAAATCTATACTTGTTGTATTACCTTGAACTCCCCAAGATACTTCTTCTGCTAAATAGTCAACTTTATAGTCTTTTTGTTTTGGATCAATTACTAAGTCCTCATATCCATCAGCTTTAATGATAATTTCATCGATTGTTAAATCTACGCTGCTACTGTCTCCTGCAATAATTTTGCTATCACCAAACTGAAAACCAAATGCTGCATCTTCTGTTGCTACTGCAAATTTGCTATTATTGTCATCATCGAGTGCACTAAATTCAAGTGTTGTTGTTTCCCCTACTGTTAAATTTTGTCCACCAGCTGACATCCAGTCCCAATTACCACTTTGGTTTTGTGCATAAAATTGGCAGAAGATTGGTGAACTATCTCCTACTTTATATGTACTATCTGCTTCTGTAGCTTGTACCATTGGCATCAAAGAAGAAACCATTGCTGCCGTTGTACAAACTGAAAAAATACGTTGTCTCCATCTTTTATTCATTTTAAAGCTCCCCTCTCTCCGTGAGTTATTTTTACGCTCTACTCACTGTCAATAAAATTATACGCTCTTGCAGTAAAAATTGTAAATATTGCCACATCTCATGTTGAGTTCTCTCTTATTACATCTTGTACTTATTACCGACACTACATGTTTTTTATGACATTTATATATCTATTTTTACTATTTTAACCAATGCTAAAGAAATAAGGAGTTGTATGTACTTTCCATACCAACTCCTTGTTTCAAACTATTATTGAATTATTCTACTACTACAACACCTAACATCTTACTAAACTCTACAGCTTGTATAGGTGTTACTTTAATGCCTCGCAGGTCCTCAAGTTTTACATTAATACCCTCTATATCGCATGTACTTAAATCAACACCTTTAAGCTTAGTCCCACTAAAGTCTACACGTTTCATCTCACATTCATTAAATCTAACACTTTTTATCTTACATACACTAAAGCCTGATTGATTAAGCTTACATTGGCTAAAGCTTACATCTCTCAAATCACTGCCACCTAACATCATATAATCACAGTGACATCCTTCAAACTCTACTTCCCTAGTGGAAGCTTCCCCCATATGCGTCCCAATAAGTTTACAATTTTTAAACTCACAATAATGAAGTACAGATTCCTCCAAATTAATGTTAGATAAATCGCAATTAATAAATGTAGTATGAATGAAATCCACATGCTCTAAATTTACGTCCATAAATCTTACATTTTCAAATGTGACATTACGAAAAACTACATATCTTGCATTAATCTCTATCAAATCACAATCATTAATTGTGATATCCTCAAACTGATCTTCGTCCTGAATATTCATTTTGCTCCTCTTCCCACACTTTGACCTTTGCAACTACCGGATAGTGATCTGATGGGTATTTCCCATCTTTGTTGTATTTTACAACTTCTGCATCTAATATCTCAAATTCCTCAGATACAAAAATGTAATCTATGTGTACCCCCTGCTCTTTTCCTTTGAACATACTCATGGTTGTTTTATCATATAATGCCTCATTAATATCCTGCACTGCAAAAAGTCTTTTGCTTGTGTATTTTCCTGATTTAAATTTTTTCATTACCTTGCTATTTGGGGTGGCATTAAAGTCACCCATTAATATACATGGTACCTTTTCCTTCTCATAATTAGCTTCCATAATCTCTGCAATTTTTTTTAAACCAAATTCTCTTGCGCTAGCAAATAAACAATCTAAATGCGTATTATAAATTCTTAACTTTTCTCCTGCCTTTGATTCACACAATACAGTGGTACAAATTCTAGGAAATAATGAGAAGAATACAGTACTCCCTTCTTTCTCTGGTGTTTTAGATAACCAGAAGGTCTGATGTTCTAGAATCTTAAAATCTTTTTTAATAAGTAAACTATTTTTTTCTGAGAAAAGTCTTTTTGTTCTACCTAGGCCTACAATATGATATTCAGTCATATTATTACAGATATCCTTATGCATTTTCTGAGTAACCTCTTGTAAACCGATTATCTCACAATCATATTTTCTCATTGTTTCATATACTAAATCTGCACGCTTATGCCATCTATTATTAATATCAAATATATTGTCTGCACGTATATTAAAGGTCATTATCTTCATTACACTTGCCTACCTCAAATGCTGGGCATAGCACTTATTTATTTTTATGTTTATTATATCATAATACTTTTTCTATTATTAATTGCTACCTTTTACTCAAAACCTATTTTCATATATATTTTTTACATCTATAATGCATATACATATCAATACCCACATATTGATATAAGGGGACTTTCCCCTACAAGTTAACTTATCTCATATGAAGAAGGAGGTTGTGTATCATCATGAGTAAAAAACAGCAATTGTTAAGCTTTTTAAACGAAAACATTTTTGACCCTATCATTTCCGCTCCCTATGCATCCTCACAATTGAAGAATGATTTTTTATGTATGCGTGAAATGCTTAAAGATTTTTCTGCCAAAGGGATTTTATACTTTGTTTGGATTAGTCTTTTTAATCAGGAAAACGAAATTATTTTGTGTAATCGCTTAATAGATGAAGGCTTTCATTTCTATAAATCCGTTACAGATAATTTTAAAGAGAATTTTTCCTATGAATGGCTCCTCTCTTCATAGCTTATCATTGATACACTGTTATGAATTGGGTATAATAAAAATATAAAATTCATATGCACAAAAGATAAGGAGCTTACTATTTATGCGACGCTATTCAAAACTATCTACTATAGATTCAAACTTACTGATTGATATTCTAAAATTCTTCTTCGACAGATGTGATAAAGTAAATATTTACTTCCCAAATACTACAAAGGAAACTTCAGAAGTAAATACTTTCAAAAATCAATTTTTAGCTGCAACTCACATTATCGAAAATGCAGAAGAACTTGGCTCACTTGAAGAAACTTTAGAAGAAAAAGAAGGATTTTCTATGATTATTGCTTCGCTCACAAATGAAGTAAAAACACTCCTTCTTGATATGAAAACAAATTTACACCTAAACCTCGGGCTTATTGAAGGTGATAAAGTTCTCTTCTATATCGGAGATGAAGATGAATGTGTAATCGAAGCAGATGAAGACTCAGATATCTTTGCTTCTTCACTCTTTGATTCATTTAAAACTATATAAAAATATTCCAAAGAAAGTGTTGCAAATCACATTGTAACACTTTCTTTTTTCTATCTCATTTTTTTATTATCCTTTTCTCATCATCTTCTAATAGTTCATTTATTTTCTTCTAATTATCACTGCCTATAATAACATCATCAAGGAAATCAAATAAGTTTTTAAGGGAGATGTTAATTATGACAAATATTACTTTAGAACAAATCGATACAATTATGGAACGTGCTAACGTTTCTTATTCAGAAGCGAAGTCAGCTTTAGAACAAACAAATGGAGACATCGTTGCAGCACTTCTTAAACTTGAAGAAGATAAAAAAATCAAATCAACTACAGAAGCCTTCAAAGAAAAGAACAACTATGGCAAACGCTTTAAATCTTTCATTCAAGACCTTAATAAGTCATCTTTCACACTTCAAAAAGATGCACATACTTATATCAACATACCATTAGCTTTTGCAATTGTCCTCTTTATTCTTAGCTTACCATTCTCACTCATTGCACTTATTCTTAGTTTAGCCCTAGGCGTGAAAATGAATATTGAAAGTAAGGAAGATATTTCACAAAAAATCAACTCTACATTTTCTAATTAAATTTTAATGTTTCACTCAACATCTTCTCAGATTTTTTCTATATACTAGTATCATAAATAAAAGCCTCTAAATAGAATTTATATAAAAAGGAGTAATATATTATGGAGATTACACTTGAACAAATAGATTTAATCATGCAACGTGCAAATGTTTCTTATGCGGAAGCTAAAGCTGCTCTTGAGAAGGCTAATGGAGATATCTTAGAAGCTTTACTTCTTTTAGAACAAGGTGAGAAAATCAAATCAAACAACACAGCCTCTCAAAAAGCCCAATCTACTAATACTGACAAAATTAAAAGCTTTATTAATAAACTCAATGCAACTAACTTTATTATGAAGAAAAAGGACCATACTTATGTAGATGTACCTCTTTCTTTTGCTTTAATCTTTTTAATCCTTAGCTTCCATGTTTCTATTGTAGCTATCATTGTTTCTCTTGTACTTGGCGTACGTATTCATATTCATGGAGATAATGATTTAGCAAGTAAAATTAATTCAACCTTTGATGAGTTCACTAAATAATCCTTTCAAAAAGCTGCTTTCACTTAAGTGCTAGCAGCTTTTTAAAAGTAAGTTACATTGATTACAATGCCCTTTTTCTGTCCATATTCATACTAAGGGCTATACATAATATAAAAACTATTTATAGTATATCTTAAGCAATACTTATAAATAAATTGAAATATATTTTTTAAATAATTAAACTCTAGTATACTTAATCTATATAGGATTTTCAGTATATATATTAAAGGTAGGTGATTCTCTTATGAAACAATTATTAATTATAGAGGATGAAGTTAAAATCGCACGTTTTTTACAATTAGAATTAGAGCATGAAGGGTATAGTGTAGACCTTTCTCATGATGGTAGAGAGGGGCTTAATAAAGCTTTAGAAGGCAACTTTGACCTTGTTATATTAGATGTCATGTTACCTTCCTTAAACGGTATGGAAGTACTCCGTCGTATTCGCCAGACTTCAGATTTACCAGTCATTATGCTTACTGCCAAGGATGATGTCATGGATAAAGTTATGGGCTTAGACTTAGGCGCACAAGATTATATTACAAAACCATTTGCTATCGAAGAGCTTCTAGCACGTATTCGTGTACTCTTTAAGCTCAAAACCCCTGCTACTGCACCTTCTCCAACACAAGAACTCCTTACTTGTAGCAAACTTTCACTCTGCCCTGAGAAATATGAAGTAAGTTATGATAATATTCCTATTGCATTAACTAAAAAGGAATTTGAACTTCTTGAATACCTTATGCGCAATAAAAACTTAGTCGTAACAAGAGAAAGTATTTTAGAAAAAGTTTGGGGATATGATTATCTTGGAGATACAAATGTTGTAGACGTTTATATTAGATATCTTAGAAATAAGATTGATCAAAAGTTCCAAGATAAATTAATTTATACTATCCGAGGAATGGGGTATCAAATAAAAGATGCTACGAGCCATTAAGAAAATTTTTTCCTCTCTCCTTTCTATTTTTACTTTTACAATTAAGATTATATTTGCGCTCATAAATGGTATTTTTATATTACTCTTTAGAGGCATTGGACTGTTTTTTAATAAGTTTCGATTCTCCATTGCCTTTAAAATCAACTTACTTTATAGTGGTCTTTATTTGTTTCTATTTGTTGTAACTTACTTCATTGGAATGAGCCTCTTCTTAGAACAAGCAGCCTCACAAAATTTATCTATAGAATCACTCATTACACACTTTTCAATTTTACTCAGTATCATGCTCCTTATATCTTTAGCATTTTTCCTTCTCATTGGTAAACATATCGTTGATAAAATGTTAAAACCGCTTAAGGATATGACCACAACAGTTAAACAAATTAAAGGAAATGAATTAAAAGCCCGTTTAGATACAGGTCTAGCTAAAGATGAACTTAAAGACCTAGCTATTACTTTTAATGAAATGATGGATCGTATTGAAGTCTTTGTTGAACGACAAAAACAATTTGCTTCAGACGCTTCTCATGAACTTCGTACCCCCGTTGCAATCATTCAAGGTTATACCGATATGCTTGGTCGCTGGGGAAAAGATGATCCTAAAATTCTAGAAGAAAGTATTCAATCTATTACTCAAGAAACTACTAATATGAAAAATCTATTAGAGAAATTACTTTTTTTATCTCGTAGTGATAAGAATACCTTAAAAACAAATATGCAAAGCATCGACTTATCTCAAATCTGTAAAGATGTTTTAAAAGAAACTAGCTTCATAGATGATGAACATGACTTACGTTCAAAAATAGAGGATAATGTCACCTTAACTGGAGATCCAGAACTCATTAAAGAACTTATCCGTATCTTAATAGATAATGCACTTAAATACACACCTGAAGGTGGCGCCGTAACCTTAGGTTGCGCCATGACTCAAAAGAATATTATCCTTTCAGTAAAAGATACAGGTATTGGTATTCCTAAAGAACACATTCCACATTTATTTGAACGTTTTTATCGCGTGGATGAAGCCCGTACCAAAAGTACTGGAGGTACCGGCTTAGGCCTAGCTATTGCCAACCAAATCTGTACAACACATCAAGCAAAAATATTTGTAACAAGTACCTTAAACGAAGGGACCGAATTTATTGTGTTCTTCCCTCAGTCATTAAAGATATAGATAAAAAGGAGTTATCTTGACTAAAGATAACTCCTTTTTATCTATATCTAACATTTATACTACTTTTGGTAGTTTATCATTATATTTTTAACTTCATCCATAAATTCAGGTTTAACTATCGCCATCATTCTTGGTATAAAGCTCATTAAATATTCCTGATTAAAACCACCATTGGCTTGTTTTGCAAAACTTTCACTCAATAATTCTTTTGCTTTATCTTGGTCATTCACTCTTTCCATGATAAAGTTAAAAAACTTTTCTTGTCCATTGTTCATCTTGTTGTCTCCTAATACTTGCACATGTAAAACTTTCAAATACAAAATTTATATCCATAAATCTTATGCATGTAAGTAAGCGTAGATATCTCTTTTACTTACACCACGATCTTTTGCAACTTGTTTCATAGCTGATTTTTCATCCATGCCTTTATCAGTATAAAATTGCATATGATCTTCAATACTCATACTAGTCCATTCTTGCTGAATTTCTTCTTTAAGTTCTTGTTCATCTTTACCAGCCAAGATTAAAACATATTCTCCTCTAGGCTCTTCTTCATTGTAGAAAGCAATGGCTTCATCAAGCGTTGTTTTAAAAACAGTTTCATGCTTTTTAGTAAGCTCTTTTGTTACAGTAATACCCCTATTTCCTACTACTTCACGAAGCTCTTCTAAAGTTTTAATTAATCTATGTGGTGCTTCATAAAGAATCACGGTTCTTGTTTCATTTTTTAATCTTTCTAAGACTTGTGTTTTTTCTTTTTTCTGAGATGGTAAGAACCCTTCAAAGATGAATCTTCTAGTGACTTGTCCAGAAATAATTAAAGCAGTTATACCTGCTACAGCACCTGGTGCTGAAGTTACAGTGATACCTTCTTCTAGAGCTAATTTAACCATATCTTCACCTGGATCAGAAATTCCTGGTGTTCCAGCATCAGTTACAAGCACAATATTTTTTCCCTCTTTTAATAAACGTACTAATTCAGGTCCCTTTTCAATTTTATTATGCTCATGATAGCTAATAAGTCTTGTATGAATGTTAAAATGGTTTAATAATTTCTTAGTATGTCTTGTGTCTTCTGCTGCAATAAAATCAGCTTCCTCCATTAAACGTACTGCTCTATATGTGATATCTTCTAAATTTCCAATTGGTGTTGCACATAAAGTAAGTGTTCCGTACTCCATACTTTAAATCCTCTCTTTTACTACTATTATTAACCACAAAGTCTATTTCATTGCTTCCTGACGACCCTTTTTACCGTAAATCTCTAAGATTTCATCAGTATACGTATTATCATCATTATATACAATAAGTGGTTTTTGTACACGAAGCTCAGGTTTTCCGTTTTTAACACCTTCTACAAGGACCATTGTTGGCTCCTTCCCTTGTTTCGGATAAATCATACGCATTACCTTAGGTTCAATATTATATTTTCTCATGGCACAAAAGATATCTACGAGGCGATGTGGTCTATGAATCATACACATCTTTCCACCATACTTCAGCATATATCCTGCTGCTTGTATAATATCATCTAATGTACATGCAACTTCATGTCTTGCAATAGTCTTAGAAGGATGTTCATTCTTAAGCCCTGCATGTCCCTTCATATAAGGTGGATTACAAGTAATAATATCAAAAGTACCACTTGGGAAGTGATTTTTATAATCTTTGATATCCATAACTTTCATTGTAACATCTTCTTCAATTTCATTAAGTTTTACTGAACGAGAAGCCATTTCAATCATTTCTTCTTGAATATCAATTCCTGTAAAGTTTCCTTTACCATAAATCGCATGCATTACAATTGGAATAATACCAGTTCCTGTTCCAATATCTAAAACCTTTTGCTTTTGACTCCTTACATTTGCAAAATGTGCTAATAAAATAGCGTCAATCCCGAAGCAAAATACTTCGGGATTCTGTATGAGTCTATATCCATTTCTCTCTAAGTCATCTACTCTCTCATTCGAGCGTACTAAAGTCAAATCCTTCATACTCTTTGTCGATATCTCCTCTATTATTTCCACAACAGCCACCACCGCATTTTTTCTTCTTGCTAATAATTTTTAACTCTTTAGCAGTATACATGATGGCTTCTTTTTCATCCTTATCTTTCTTCTTAACAGCTACTTTAACTTGCTCACGTAACACATTAACTGAAAGTACTTCACCTTTACCATCTGGCGTAATAACAATATCACCCACAACAGGTAAACGATCTCTAATTTCTACATAACAATCTTGTTCATACTTTAAGCAACACATAAGTCTGCCACAAATTCCTGAAATCTTAATAGGATTTAATGATAAACTCTGCTCCTTAGCCATTTTAATTGATACAGGTTGGAAATCACCTAAAAATGTATTACAGCATAACGAACGTCCACAGATACCTATGCCACCACACATTTTAGTTTCATCTCTAACCCCAATTTGTCTAAGCTCAATACGTGTTTTAAAGATTGAAGCAAGTTCTTTTACGAGTTCTCTAAAGTCTACTCTTTCATAAGATGTGAAGTAGAATAATACTTTATTATTATCAAATGTATACTCAACATCAATGAGTTTCATATCTAATTTATGTTTAATGATTTTTTCTTTACAAATAGCAAAAGCTTCTTTTTCTTTAGCCTTATTTTGCTGATATTTTTCATCATCTTCAGACGTTGCTAAACGAATAACTTTCTTTAATGGTTGTACAACTTCTGATTCATCTATTTCCTTATTTGCAATAACAACTTCACCATATTCTATCCCACGTGCAGTCTCAACGATAGCGTGTTGTCCTTGTTCATACATCACGTCATCCGGTTCAAAATAATAAATTTTTCCCGCACGTCTAAACCTTATTCCAATAACGGTTATCATTTTTTTCTCTCCTTCAGTTGTAGTAATAAATTCTCTATTACAAATGTACTATATATATTCTGTTTTATATCTAAAATCGCCTTTTTTATGTGTTCTATATTTTGACTAACCTTATTATACGTTAATTTACTAGACATGTCCAACAACTGTTTCTGGTAATCAACATAGTATAAATCCCTACTTTTAGACGTTTTATACACTGCTACATCCCTATACCAAAGGAGCCAAAACTTCAGGATTTGCTCTAAGTCTTCCTTTAAGTCCGTCATTTCCTTTACCATATCATAAATCTCCATTAAGTTAGCTCTTTCTAGCCTCTCAATGAATCCTACAGTTTGTTGTCTAACCTCCATATAATGCTCATCTTCTAAAATATCATTAATGACACCAATGCTCCCATCAGATAACTTACTTACAACATCCTTACGTGTCCCTGTTACTCCCCTACTCATTAAATACTGGTCAGTCTCCTCTTTATTTAAAGGATTAAACCTCACTGTAATACATCTTGATTTAATAGTAGGTAACAAGCTTCCCATATTTTCACACACTAAAATAATGATCCCGTAGCTAGGTGGCTCTTCTATTGTTTTAAGCATAGCATTTTGACCTTGAACATTTACTGTATCCGCAGCCTTTACAACAACAATCTTATGATCTGAACGGTAAGGCTTAATTTCCATTTCACGGATTAAATTATCTCTAATGTTATCAACTTTAGTTACATTCGTATCCTTATCAATCACAATTAAATCCGGGTGTGTACCTGCATTAATCATGTGACATGAACTACATTCATTACAAGGTTTATTCCCATGTTCATTTTCACACATAATTACTTTCGCTAACTCTATGGCAAAAGTATTTTTACCTACGCCTACTGGTCCTTCAAAAATATAACTATGGGATAACTGATTTTTGTTAATCGCCCTATTGAAATATTCTTTAGCACCTTGATTACCTATAATATTTTGAAATGCTTGCATAACCTATCCTCTTTTATATTTCATTTTATTTCCTACTCTATAAAAAATGTTCGTGTATAATCCACGAACATTTCATTTAAGTCACAATATCTAAAACTAGTCCCTCGATTTCCCCAACACGATCTAAAATCTCCATTTGGTTCTTCTCACAACTAATTAATTCTTTTGCTAATTCATCTAGTTTATCATTAACTAGTCTAACAATACCATAAACTCTATGGCGCCCTCTTTTATCCAAGAAGTTTTCTCTTGAAAATTTATGAGAATTTGCTACAACTTCACTAAAGAAATTAGAAATCATACTTCTATACGCTTTCATATCGCGAATATCCATATGCTCTGCTATTTTCTTTCCTTGTGCAGTAATATCCTCAATCATTGCTTTAAGCTTCTCATTTAACTCTGAGTCATCTAATTTACTAAGCAATGTAAAACGGAAACCTTTATCAACCTTGTTTTCTGTAATATTTGGCAAATCCCTCAGCTTTGGCATTTGGATTTGACTAATCTGTATATTAGCCATAATATCCCCCTTATTTACTTCTCTCTGATTAGCTAAACAAAATTATAAACTTTATTATTATTTTTCCCTTTTATTACATTTCTAATCAAAACATATTGCTACTTTAAAACTCTCTTTAATAGACTGAAACGTATTTCTTAATAGCATTTTTCTCATTTGTAGTATATCCCTTCATTAATTGAGCCTTTTCATCATAAAATTTCCGTATACTTAATAATACAATCATATAATCTAATGTACCCGGATATTCTATCTTATCTATTTTAGTATTATATTCTAAATCCATTTTAGCCCCATTAATCTTCTTTAATAACTTTACTGCTTCTCGTCTTACCCATGGGTGTTCATCTTTTATTCCCCACTTAACTACTTCTTCTATATACATTTCATTACTACTTACATTCTCTTGGAAATACTCAAATATAGCCATTCTATGTTCATATCTAGGTAGGCCTTGTGCTACTATTAATTCTTGTTTAATTACTTCCTCCTCACAGTTGTCCAAATATTCCTTTAACGAATTCTGTAAATGCCCTCTCCAGTTTCCAAAAAGGACAGAAAATATCCATTTTCCTTTTTGTCCTTGTTTAGTTCTTAATCTTTCAGGTGATTTATATAGAAAGGTTGTTAACTGATTTTGTAATGCTTTCGTTTCTCCTATATTCAAAAATAAATCTCTATATTGGGCTAAATCCTCATTTAAAGTAATCTCATACTTAATTTTGTTTAATAGTTCAGGTTTTTCACTTATACTTTCTATCCTTTTATATAATTCTTTTATATCCATCTTATCCATATATCTTATGAATATTTCTAATTGACCCCATTCTGACTTCATTAAATTACTCTTTAATGAAACTTCTATATCACTTATTGGACTATCTGTAAAATATAAATGTGCTAACCACACTAAATCCATTACATTTTTACTATCTGTAATAATATCTATTATTTGGTTTTTATACTGAATAACTTCATGTCTAATGGCAATTATTGCAATACATTTACTCATCCAACTCATTTCATTCAGATAGTTTTCTATAATATTCTTTCGCTCTTCATCTTGATTCATACAATTGGATAGTATACTCCCTACTGCCCGTCTAACTAACCAATCTCCCTCTGTTTTCATATCTTCTCTAATCTTATCAATTATTTTAAGTCTTATAATAGAAGGATAATTTTCTAAGGAGTAAATCATCATTTGCTTAGTAGCTGTCTCACAACCAGATATTATTTTTCCTATTATCTTATCATATTCATTATTAGTTAATCTTCTACCTTCACTAAGTATAATATCCTCTTTTCCTGCCATAATCTTTGTTAAACATTTTTGCTTAAATTGATTCATTTGTTTATGTATATTATTTATGGATATATCTTGTGTATTATCAGCTAGTGTTCTTATTGACTTACAAAAATACTTAGTAAACTTACTTCCTTCACTTTCATAATTTGCAGTTTCATAACTTTCGGTTGCTGCTATTACCGATATATTTCCTTGTGCAATTTCATGATTTACATTAGCTAAATTTAATGACATACCAGAATAACAACAATCTAATACTAGAATTATCTTAAATTTTTCTTCGCTTAATAAGTTACGTATAATATCAATGTTAATAGCTTCATCTCTAAAATTTAGATATAAGTTTCCTACTCCTTTATCACTTCCGTGCCCACTAAAATATAATATTAATATATCATCCTTATCTAATGAATTTTTAATGCTTCTTAATAATTCTAGAAACTGATTTATATATATATTCTTCATACATATACTGTTATAAACTGAAAAATTTTCTCCTAATTTCTCTTTAAACACATCATATACTAATTTAGCATCTTTATAGGCACACTCAATCGAACTTAGACTTTTATTAAAATATTCTTCGATTCCAATAGAGATAACAGTAACCATTAATTCTACTTATCTCCTTTATCTTCTATATTTCCTATATTTTTCACCTCACCATTTATAGTTATTTCCTCATCTTCATTAAAATCAGGTCTATTTTTTAATCTATTAATTGCATATATTACTATCGCCCATAATGCATCACTAGCTAAATTTATAATTATAGCTTGTACTATATCACACTTTTTATTATCTAAAGATGTTTTTTGTACTGATACTTCATAGTCTTTTTGTTCACATATTTGATTAATTGTACTTAATAATTCTGAAACTAACTCACTATTATTAGTATTTTCTATTTTAATATTCATTTTTTCCTCCTTAGGGTATTCCTGTTTATTATTACATATAGCATATTTGATGTCCTCAAAACTACATTCATCTATTTTTCTTTTATATAAGTCTTCTTTTGTTTCACTATGTCTACTTATTGTTCCGTCAGCATTTATACTCCAGTAATATGAATATGCTAATTGTTTTCTTGTAATTATTTTTAATTTAGTTTTTTTAGAAATATATTTTACTAAAGCCTCATATTCTTCATAACTTACACGCTCATCGTTATATGATTTATTATTAGCTGGATGAACTTCTATCAAACACCATTCTCTAGGCCCAATATTTTCTATACTCTGAATCAATTCATCTATATTATCGTCTAATAACTTCCTTGTTACTACTGTATTAATTCGAATTTTTTCTTTACTAACATCTTTAAATTGATTTATCTTTTTAACTTCATCATCAAATAAACCTATTCTACCTCTCAAATCATTATGAAGTTTCCTTGTTCCATCTATTGAAAATATAATTCTTGCAAATAACTCTTTATTCTCTACTAACCAGTTAAAATTATCTTCTGTTCCACATCCAGTTGTTGTTATTGTTAAATAAAACTTTTCTTTATATAACTCTCTGCATATTAAATCTAATTTATTGCTTAATAAGGGTTCACCACCTGAAATATCTATCTTTAGTACTCCTAATTTCTTTAATAGATTAATATATTGGTTAATATCTATATTTTGAGCTTCTGCACCCTTATCAGCAAAACAGTATGGACATTTTAATTTACATTTTGTTGTTATATGCCATATAATTTGAGGTAATAAAACCCCTTTTGAATTCTCATCTTTTATAAATGCATTCTCTATAGGATCATATTTAACATACTCCATTCTTTAACCACATCCCATATTTTATCCTTAATGTTATCTATACTTTCTAATCTTCCATCTTTAGTAGTACAATTAATTACTTGGACATTTTCATACTTTTTGGCTAATACTAAATATTTATTTCTTACTTGTTGTAAAAAGTCCTCTTTTCTTTCATATACATCTTTCTCATCATCTAGATATCCTCTTTCACCCTTTTTCAATATATTTTCATGTGACTTTTGAACATCTACATCAAGAACAATATAGATATCAGGAATTGGCAAATCTAGCTGCACATGTTCTAGCTTCATTATCCATTCTTCTATATTTTCTATGTTTTCCCTTAAACTTTGATAAACTATACTAGATAGTGTATATCTATTAAATATTATAACATCATATTCTGAAAAATCAATTTTCTTAACTTCTGAATATCTATCTAATGCATACCATAAACTCATTGATTTTGGATCTAGTGTATCTGCTGTCACACTATATTTTCCTGATAA
>OOCW01000908.1_pt1 | contig 24497 bp, 26 predicted proteins | sample 1671201 | NCBI WGS metagenome assembly OOCW01 (sample SAMN06348132, study PRJEB24527) | human gut metagenome | biome: human gut; feature: ankylosing spondylitis patient; material: feces | host: Homo sapiens | place: China | collected 2015-10
CTTTAGCAAGTTCAATGGAACAAAGATATAAATTCTAGGCGAAAATTTCACCGTTTCCAGAAAATAAATATTTCATTTTTTCGCCCCATGTAATGCGCAATATATTTCTATAGCGAATTTAAATCTTCAAGAATTGTATTTACATGTTCTTTAACTTTAACTTTTCTATATTCCTTAACAAGAATACCTTCTTCATTAATTATAAAAGTACTTCTTTCTATACCCATAACTTTTTTTCCATACATATTCTTTTCTTTAATAACATTAAATAAGTTACAAACTTCTTCATTTTCATCACTTAAAAGTATGAAAGGAAGATTAAATTTTTCAATAAATTTAGCATGAGATTTTAATGAATCCCTACTTATACCTATAACAACAGCATTTTTATCAGCAAAGCTATTACTATTATCTCTAAAGTCACATGCTTCAGTTGAGCAACCAGGAGTATTATCTCTTGGATAGAAATAAAGTATTACCTTTTTACCTCTATATTGACTTAATTTATGTTCTTTATCATCAGAACCCATTAATGAAAAATCAGGAACTAAAGAATTAATTTCTACCATATTGACCTCCTAAAATTATATAATAATAATTATTATATAATAATTAAAAAATATAATCAATAAAATAATTGTAACTATATACATTGGTAAAAATCTGTTATAATTATATACATCATATATAAAAAAGGAGAAATTTATATGGAAAATAAAGTTTTAGCTACTATTTCAGGAGTTGAAATAACAGAAAATGATTTAAATGCAATAATAATGAGATATCCAGCAGATAAAAGAGGAATGTTCAATTCTGAAATGGGGAAAAAACAATTATTAGAGCAAATGATCTCATTCGATTTAATGTACAAATTAGGAAATGAAATGAAAATAAATGAAACAGAAGAGTATAAGGCAAACTTAGCTCAAGTTGAAAAAGATTTACTTACACAAATAACAATTAATAAAGTATTAGCAGAAGTAACAGTTACTGATGATGAAGCTAAGAAATACTATGACGAGCATAAAAATGAATTTGAGCAACCAGCAACAGTATCTGCAAAGCATATATTAGTTGATAATGAAGAATTATGCTCTGAAGTTAAGAATAAGATAGCAAGTGGAGAATTATCTTTTGAAGAAGCTGCAAAACAATATTCTACATGCCCATCTAAAGAACAAGGTGGAAATCTTGGAGTATTCGGTAGAGGAATGATGGTTCCAGAATTTGAAGAAGCTGCTTTCGGATTAGAATTAGAAAAAGTAAGTGAACCAGTTCAAACTCAATTTGGATATCACTTAATTAAAGTTGATGCAAAGAATGAACCAAAAACTTCAGAATTTGCTGATGTTAAAAATCAAATTATTCAAAAGTTAATTCAAGAAAATCAAGAAAAGAAATATTTAGATTTAATGAAAGAACTTGAAGCTAAATACGACGTTAAGAGATTTTAAGTTTAATATAGAATATAAGTATAATTTATAATAAAAATCACATGTATGAGTAAACTACCTATACATGTGATTTTTATAATTATTAAACTTTTACTTTAATAATTATAATAACTCTTCATAACTATATATGTAATTATCGCATTCCTTTTTTAAGAGCTCTATTTGATGTTTAGCATGCTCATCATATACACCAGTAACTTTCATGCCAGCTAACTTCACACCTTCAACAGCAGCTATTATATCTTCATATACCATACATTCAGAAGGATTAACTCCTAGTTTCTTGGCAGCTAATAAATATATATCTGGATTGCTCTTGCTTTTTTTTACTTCATCTGTAACTGTAATAGCATCAAATAAGTCAAAAGCATTATTGTTTTTTAATGTGGCAGTTAATAAAGGAATAGAGTTGCTAGTAGCTAGTCCTATTTTTATTCCAGATTCTTTTAATTTTTGTAAATACTTAAGAGCACCTGGTTTTAGTTTTACATTATTTTTGTAGTGATTATATGCCATAGTATTCCACGTATTCATTATATCCTCAATAGAATCTTCGATTGAGAATCTATTTTTAAAGTATTCAGCTGTTTGAGAAAAGCTTAAATGTGTAATTTCATCATTTAAGTTATTTGGAACAGCATGTCCTTTTTCTGATAAATAATCTATATCTATTTGTTGCCATACCCACATAGAATCAACAAGAGTTCCATCTAAATCAAATATAGCAGCCTTTATGTTATTCAAATAATCATCTCCTAAATTATAATTTTGCATAACAAAAAAGAGATAGATCAAAACCTATCTCTTTGGTCGGGGTGACAGGGATCGAACCTGCGACCTCATGGTCCCAAACCACGCGCGCTCCCATCTGCGCCACACCCCGAAGTACATTTAATATTATATTGGAGATTTATAATTATGTCAACACTTTTATTAAAATATATTTATAAAATTTATTTGGATGATAAGTTATAGTAATAATTATTGTGTTATAATTTTATATTGTAAATATTTTTGTGAGGTGAGAATATGAATATTACAGTTATAGTAATGTTTCTAGGGAGCTTAGGATTCATTCTATTAGGGTCATTTTTATTGAACAACAAGTATATAAAGAGTATAGATACTACAGATAAAGAAGCCTATAATGAAGTTAAAGCAATGAAGGTTAGTGGATATACTAATTTAGGAATAGGGGGAATAGGGTTAATATGCTCTATTATATCTTTTATTTCTGGAACAGTTAGTAAAACAGTTGTTATTATATTTGTTTTATGTATAGCTTTATTATCTGCCACTCAATACATATTAAACAAAAAAATTAGAAAATAAACGATAAATATTATTTATTAATACTTGCTATAAATTAGCAAGTATATATTTTTTATATGGTTAAAAAAGGGCATTAATTTTCCAGGAAATAAAATAACAGTATACATTTACATTGAGTAAATTAGCAGTTTTTAAAATTTACCATTGTCCAAAGTTTCCATAAGTGGTATAATGGTAAGGAAAACAAAGGAGAGGGGGAAGGTCAGAGACCTACGGACAAAATGAAGAAAAGAATAATATCAGCTGTATTGGCTGCAACTTTAGTTATTACTTCAGCAATGCCTGCCTTTGCAACACCAAATCAAGAAGTAATAGAAAACCAGAAAAAATATGATGAATTAACGCAAAAGATAGAGGATATAAATAATCAAATATATACTTTAAATGGGGAAATAGAACCTTTAGTTCAAACAATTGAATCAAATAATGCTCAAATGGAACAAATAAAGGTTGAAGTAGAAAATACAGAAAAAGAAATAGAAACTGCTAAAGAGGAAATTGAAAAAACTGAAGAGGTTTTAGGTAAACGAATTAGAGAGTTATATAAATCAGGTGGACAAAGTAGCTACATAATGTTATTATTTAGCGCTGATAGTTTTAATGATTTAATTACTAAGATTGAATCAACTAGCAGATTAGTGAAGATAGATAAAAAGATGGTTAAGGAATTAGAGGACAAGCAAGAGTCTCTTAATGAGAAAATTACATCTTTAGATGCAAAGCAACAAGAACTTACAAAGGTAAATGAAGAAACTCAAAAATCTTTAAGTGAATTTGAAGCTAAAAAGGCTGAGCAAGAAGAATTAGTTGCACAAGTACAAGCTGAACAAGCTGAGTTTGAAAGAGAATTCTTAGCTGTTTCAGAAAGACAATTAGTTACACCACAATTCTCAGTTATAGAGAATTCATCAAGTTCAATTGATGATTTAAACAGTGCAATTAGTCAATTAAGAAACATAAGAGATAACCAAATTAAGAGTGGAATAGTTAAAGAAGAAATAAATAATAAGATTGAAGCTGCAAAAGATAAAGTTTCACAACTTCAAGCAGCAATAGATGCTGCAAATACTGCTAGCAAGCCAAATAGAGGTGATTCAACAGTATCTGCAACAGGTAATGCAATAGTAGATTATGCATACCAATTCCTTGGAACACCTTATTTATGGGGTGGAACAACTCCAAGTGGATTTGACTGTTCAGGATTTACTCAATATGTATTTAAGAATGCAGCTGGAGTAAGCTTACCAAGAACAACATATGATCAAATAAATGTAGGGGTAGCTGTATCTTATAACGATTTACAACCAGGAGATTTAGTTTTCCCTCATACTGGACATGTTGGTATATATATAGGTGGAGGACAAATGATACACGCACCAAGTACTGGTGATGTAGTTAAAGTTTCAAGCGTATATAAATTCTATACAGCAAGAAGAGTAGTATAATTTGTACTTATAGACTAGGATTTTATTAATCCTAGTCTTTTTAGCGTATAATATGTATAATAAAAGTACTTAGTTTACAAGTTAGTTAAGGAGAGTTTTATGGACGTTAAGATAAATGTTGATGAAGGTGTTGATGATTTACAACTAAATGGATTAAAATTAATTCAAAAACAACAAGGATTTAGATTTGGCGTAGATGCAGTTTTGTTATCTCACTTTGCAAATATAAAGAGTAGGCATAGAGTTATTGATTTATGTACAGGTACAGGTATAGTACCGTTTTTAGCTTATGGTAAATATGCACCAAAGGAAGTTATAGGTTTAGAAATACAAGAAGATATGGTAGAGATGGCTAATAGAAGTTCTGTACTTAATAATACTACTGATATAGTAAAGTTTGTTCATGGTGATTTAAAGGATAAATCATTATTAGATTCTTTAGGTAAATTTGATGTGTTGACAGTTAATCCACCATATAAATTAAATAATGCAGGAATAATTAATCCAAATGATAAATTAGCTATAGCTAGACATGAGGTAATGTGCACATTAGAAGATGTAATTGTAGCAGCTAGAAGATTACTTAAGGATAATGGAAGAATGTTCATAGTACATAGGCCAGAAAGATTAGCTGATATTTTTGGGCTTATGAGAAAATATAAGATAGAACCAAAGAGAGTTAGAATGGTTCAGCCTAATACTAAAAAGGCACCTAATATAGTTTTAGTAGAAGGGCAAAGAGATGGTGGCGCATTTTTAAAATGGGAAGAAACACTATATGTATATGATGATAATGGAAAGTATAGTGAAGAAATAGATCGTATTTATGGAAGGAAGTAATTATATGGAATATGGAAAGGTATATTTAGTACCCACACCAATAGGTAATTTAAAGGATATAACATTAAGAGCATTAGAGGTATTAGAAAATGTAGATGAAATTGCAGCTGAAGACACAAGACAAAGTTTAAAGCTATTAAATCATTTTAATATAAAAAAGCCACTTTTTAGTTATCATCAGCATAATGAACAGGGGAAAAGTGATGAAATATTATCTAAGTTAGAAGCAGGTAAGAATATAGCAGTAGTTACAGATGCAGGTACACCAGGAATATCAGATCCAGGAAGTGTCATAGTTAGAAAATGTATAGAAAATAATATACCATTTGAGGTTTTACCAGGTGCAACGGCTATTACAACAGCTTTAGTTTATTCAGGTTTAGATACAACGAAATTTATTTTTAGAGGATTTATTCCAAGAGAAACTAAAGAAAGAAAAATATTAGCAGAAGAAATTAAAGATAAAAAGGAAACATTAATTTTTTATGAATCACCACATAGGCTTATAGACACTTTAGATTATTTAAAACAAACATTAGGTGATAGAAATATAGCTGTTTGTAGAGAGTTAACAAAATTACATGAAGATATTTATAGGGGCACTATTGGAGACGCTTATAATTGGTTTTTAGATAATAGGCCAAGAGGTGAGTTTGTATTAGTTATTTCAGGGAAAAGTGAAAGTGAATTTAGAGCTGAGAAAGAGCAAGAGCTTAGCGGAGTAACAGTTGAACAACATTTAATTAATTTAATTAATAGTGGAATTGATAAAAAGGAAGCTATAAAGATAGTTGCAAAGGAAAGAGAAATGCCTAAAAAAGAGGTTTATAAAATAGCAATTAATTTGTAAACTAAAAGAGAGTCTACTAAAATGTAGCCTCTCTTATTTATCTAATAAAATTATGTATAGTAATAATTAATTACTTACCAACTTTTAATTCTTCCATACAGTTCTTGCAGATGTTTTTACCTTTGTAATTAACAACATCTCTAGCATCACCGCAGAATATACAAGCTGGTTCATATTTCTTTAATATGATTTGTTCACCATCTACATATATTTCTAAAGCATCTTTTTCAGCGATATCTAAAGTTCTTCTTAATTCTATTGGAATAACTATTCTTCCTAATTCATCTACTCTTCTTACAACTCCAGTTGATTTCATTTAAAATTCCTCCTTAAACAAGTTTCGACATTTAGCAGATTAATATTAGCAGATATGTAATTAAAAGTCAATAATAAACTTTTAAAAAATATTTTAATTACAAAATTCTCGTTAAATTAATTCATAAATAAACTATACTACCATAATTTTGAAAAGTCAATAACATTTTATAAAATAAATGACAAAATAAACACAATAAAACATAACTTGTACTCTAATATTGTAGAATTACGTTGGACAAGTTTAAAAAAATTAAATATATTAAAATAAAAAAAGAAAAAAAAGTAAAAAATGATTTTTGAAGAATAGTTTTAATAATATATGTTAAGAATTAATAATATAATAACAAAAAAATAACATATAAGATAGGTGTAGGTAACTTGTAATAAGTTTATAATTACTATATAATATAAATATTGAATTATACAAGAATGAGGTGAAATAATATGGTTAATAAAATTGATAATGATTATATAAAAGAGATTGCAGAAGAAATATCTAATACATCAATGATACCTTATGAAGAGTTACCGAAATACGATCTTTTTTTATCTCAAGTAATAGATTTTTTAAATGATAAATTTGTTGAAGATAAATATACTAATAATATAGTTCAAAATTATATAAAAAGTGAAGTTATTAGCAAACCAGAAGATGGTAAAAAAAGAGGGTATACTAAGATACATTTAGTTCAACTCGTATTATTAAGCTATATGAGACCAATACTTACAACTGAAGAAATTAAAAAGGTTTTTAGTTTAGCTTTTAATGAAATAAATGATAGGTCAGATGACATTATAGATTGGGAAACTGCATATAAATTATTTTTTGAAACTCAAGAAGAAAGTTTTGATAAGAATTTAAATGCTACAGCAATAAATGATGAGAAATTAGATTCAATCATTAAAGAGTTAGAGTTAGATGAAAAAGATGAAAATAGTATTAGAACTTTTGTTATAGTATTATCATTAATAGCTCAAGCTAGTGCTATTAAAAAGTTAGTTCAAAAAATAGTAAAAGAATATCATTCTTAGTCTTAAGCTACCGATTTAATTGGTAGCTTTTTTGTTATAATAAAATAGTAATATGAGAGAGGAATGCTTATGAAGGAAAGATTACTATTTAGAGAATCAGTTAGAGGAATAGTTGAATATGTACTGAAGTCAGGAAGTTTAGATGATAGATTTATATCTAGAGGTCGTGCTATAGATGGAACAATTGCACATGGAAAACTTCAAAAAGATAATGCAATAATATACGAGAATTATGAAAAAGAAGTAAGGATGCAACATGAGTTTCATAAGGATAATATAGTTTTATTAGTGGATGGTAGAGCTGATGGAATTATAAATGAAAAAGGAAATATAATTATAGAAGAGATAAAGTCAACTTATATGGATTTAAGTTATTTATATGAAGACTATAATTTATTACATTGGGCTCAAGGAAAGTTTTACGGGTATATTTATTGTATAGATAATAATTTAGAAAGTATAACTATAAGGTTAAGTTATTTTAATATAAATACAGATGAAGTTAGATCTTTTGATCATATATATAGCTTAAAGGATTTAGAGAATTTTGTATATGAGATAGTCAATAAATATTTGGAGACATTAACTTTAAAAGAGTCTTTTAAAATAGAGAGAGATAAAAGTATAAAAGAGTTGCAATTTCCATTTAAATCATATAGAAAAGGACAAAGAGAATTAGCAGTAAGTTGTTATAGTAGCATAAGAAAAAAGGGAATATTATTTGCACAAGCCCCTACAGGAATAGGAAAGACTATATCCACTATTTTTCCTGCAATAAAGGCAATTGGTCAGGGGATGGGGGAAAAGATAATATATTTAACGGCTAAAACAATAACTAGAACTGTAGCGGAAGAGGCATATATTAAATTATTTAAAAATAATTTAATATTTAAAGTAGTTACCATAACTGCAAAGGAGAAAATATGCCTTAATAATGAAGTAAAATGTAATCCGGATGATTGTATTTATGCAAAAGATTATTTTACAAAAATAAATGATATAATAAACAGCTTATTAAAAAGTAACAATATGTTTTTTAGAGATGAAATAATTGAATATGCCAATAAATATAAGGTATGTCCTTTTGAGCTTTCTTTAGACTTAAGTAATTGGTGTGATGGGGTTATTTGTGATTATAACTATGCCTTTGATCCAAGAGTGAAGTTGAAAAGAATATTTGAAGATAGAAATGAAGATAATATATTATTAATAGATGAGGCCCATAATCTTGTTAATAGAGCTAGAGAAATGTATAGCTGTACTTTGCAAAAAAGCAAAGTAATGAGTGTTAATAGGATTATAAAAGGAAAAGTACCTAAATTATATAAAATTTCTAATTCTATAAATAAAGAGATGATACACATAAGGAGAGAATTAGAAGAGATAAATAAAAATTTTAAATATCATAATGAAGAATACAAGGAGTTAATAAAATTATTGAGAGCCTTTGTTAGTGAAGCTGATAATTACTTAGTGAAAGGTAAGGGAACAGAGGGATATGAAGAGGTATTAGAGTTTTATTATGAAGTAAGAAGCTTTATTGCAGCAAGTGAATTATATGATAAAGAGTATACAACTATTTTGAAAAATGATAAAAATGAGTTTAGTATAAAAATATTTTGTATTAATCCAGCTAAGAATTTAAGGCAAGTTATCAAAAGTACTTATTCTAGCATTATATTTTCAGCTACATTATCTCCTGTAAAATATTATGTAGATTTAATAGGTGGAGATGAAGAAAGTTTTAAATTGAGATTTGATTCACCATTTAATAAAAAAAATTTATTAACATATTTATATCCTTTAGATATGAGATATGTTAATAGAGAAAAGAATATTGATATATTATGTAATGTTATATATAAATTTATTAATGAAAAAAAAGGTAATTATATGGCATTTTTACCTTCCTTTGATTACTTATATAAGGTATACTCAAGGTATGTAGAAATGTATGGGGAAAAAGGGACTATAATACAAGAAGAGAATTTATCGGAAATTAAGAAAGAGGAATTTTTAAAAGCTTTTAATGAAGATAACAATATCATCGGATTTACAGTTGTTGGTGGGATGTTTTCAGAAGGTGTAGATTTACCAGGAGATAAATTGATTGGAGCTATCATCGTAGGAGTTGGTTTTCCTATGGTTTCTATTGAAAATAATATAATAGCAGAATATTTTGATTCAAGTGGCTTTGATTACTCTTATACATACCCAGGAATAAATAAAGTTCTTCAATCAGCAGGAAGAGTAATAAGAACGGAGAATGATAAAGGGAGAATATTATTAATAGATAGAAGGTATACAGATTCTAAATATAAATTTATCTTACCTAATGAGTGGGAGATAAAAGAATTTATATTTGACTATAAGAAGTAGCTATTATATATAATGGGGAATATGTTGTATTAGATATAAACAGAAAGGAAATATGGTGATATGATGTCGAAAAAAGAGGGTGGAAGAAAAAAGGGTTTCTTTAAGTTTATAATTTATTTTATAGTTAAAATAAGAGATGATGATATTTTTGCTTTAGCTGCTCAACTAGCCTATTATTTAATATTATCATTTTTCCCTTTTTTAATTTTCTTATTAACATTAATTGGATTTAGTAATTTAGACTCCATGGAGGTATTAGGAGCATTAAGAGCAATGTTACCAACTAGTGCATTTGAGCTTATTTATAGTGTAATTATAGAAGTTATTGAAAAACAAAATACAGGATTATTAGGAGCTTCTTTATTATTAGTAGTTTGGTCGGCATCTTCAGCTTTTAGGGCAGTAATTAAAGGGATAAATAAAGCCTATGGATTAAATGAAAATAGATCATTTATAAAAAGGGCTTTTATAGCAATAATTTGTACCTTTGCGTTAGCCTTTGTAATATTGCTAACTCTAGTAATGCTAGTATTTGGAGGTTTAATAGGAGATTTGTTAGCATCATACTTACCATTCCCTACAGTAGTATATAGGGTATGGAATTTTCTTAGATATGTACTAGTTGTATTTATGATGATATTAATTTTTGCAAGTATATATAGATATACTCCGTCAAAAAGGCTTGGATGGAAGGAAGTTGTACCAGGAGCTATTTCATGTACAATCGGGTGGTTAGTAGTTTCTTTAGGTTTTTCATTTTATATAAATAATTTTAGCAATTATTCTAAAATATATGGGGGGTTAGGTGCAGTTATTATATTGATAACCTGGTTATACTTAACTTCTATAATTTTGATTTTAGGTGGAGAAATTAATTCAGTTATAGTTACGAGAAAAACTAATATATTAAATTAATTATTTTTAAAAAATATAATACTTTAAAAATTATTTAGATAATTATAATAAACTTTCCATGAATAGAAAAATTTGAAGTGGTTATACTCAAAAGTGAAGTATTCAGGAGGTGTAATTAAATGAATAAAATAGTGTTATTAGGAAAACTTATAAAGGACCCTGAACTAAAAACTATAGATAATGGTGAAAAAGTTTTTACAAGGTTCATAATAGCGGTAGATAGAAATTTTAAATCTGCTGATGGGACTAGAAAGGCTGATTTAATTCCTGTAACTATATGGGGAAGAAAAGCAGAAGTAGTTTGTAAGTATATGACTAAAGGAAGTTATATTAGCCTAAGCGGAAGATTGAAAACAGGAAGTTATGAAGATAAACAAGGAAATAAAAAATATATAGCGGAGGTTGTTGCTGAAGACTTTAAATTTGTTGGAAATAGAAGAGAAGTTAGAGAAAACAACGAAGTTATTGGTGAAGAATAAGTTATTAAATGGAGATTGTTATGAAACGATCTCTATTTTTTATAATAAAATTTCTTATAGGAGTATAGATTTCGACATTTATTTTAATATATTGAATAATAGGATTAGTAAGTAGATTTATAATATTAATTGAAAAAAGTGTAATAAATTACAATTATGTTGAAAGCTAAGGGAAATTTTATTTTGTATAGCACCACCATTTGACATAATTTTGATTAAATGTATGGTATTGTGTTATTATTAAATAATATGTAGAGGGGTATTGGGTGTATGAAGATAAATAAAACATTAAGTAAAATGGTAAATATTAATGAGAGAGAAGTTAAATATATCTATAGAATGACTGAAAAGAACATAAGAAATAGACAAGCTTTTGGAATTGAAATTGAAAGGCAAGATTTTAATAATGGAGAAGTAATTAATTTGGAGAGAGATTATGTAAACTTGGTAGCTAGTGAAGAAAAGAAAGCTAATGATATATTAGTGTTATTATTTAATAATTTAGTTTCTCCTATACATTTAGTTGATATAGTAGGGGAGTATTCAGATTTGTGTGCCGCTGAGTTTTAATTTTAAAAATTATATTTACACAAGGAATGTTTACAGAAGATAATTAAGTTATTCTTATGGATATATAGTTTAACAAAAGAGGTGATTTTATGATATTGGGAATTGGAACTGACATAATAGAAATTGATAGAATAGATAGGGCAATAAACAATACACCAATGTTTTTAGAAAAGATATTTACTAAAAGGGAGCTTAAAGAACTAACTAAAAGTACACTTAGAGTAGAAAGTGTTGCTGGAAACTTTGCTGTAAAAGAGGCAGTAAGTAAAGCTATAGGTACAGGTATGAGGGGATTTACCTTTAGTGATATAGAAGTTTTTAGAAATGAGTTAGGAAAACCTATAGTAGAAATATCTGATAAAGTAAAAGAACTAATAGAAGTTAATAATTATACCTTTAATGTTTCTATTTCCCATAATAGAACTTGTGCAATCGCATTTGTAGTACTAGAATCACACTAACCTACATAATATTTATAGAGTAATGAAGTAACATAAATAATATTTTTTAAGTAACTTAATAATAAATTATGAATAAAATATATAGTTACTTAATATTAGTAATAATGAAATAGTGCTTATGGGAGGATCTATGAAGAAAAAAATTATTATAACATTATTACTAATTGTACCGTTTATATCTATTTTTCTTGTTGTTATTTTTAGAGGGGTACTTTCACCAAATAATGAGGAGATAATTAGAGATTTAAAAAATATTAAGTGTTATGAAACAAAAGTTGAGTACATAGTTAAGAATAGCAAAGGAGAAGAACGAGAGGATACAGTTCAATATTATTCAAAAGATGAAGGTGTAAGAGTAGAATTTGATGATAATAAAATTAAGCTTTATAAATCAGATGGAATTCATGTAAAAGATAATTCATCTACTGGTGAGTATGTTATTGAAAGTGATATGGACATACTCCATTCAATGGCATTCATCAATAAAATATTATCTTATCCATTAAAGAGTGACTCTATAAAAGAGGGACAAGAAGAATGGGGAGATAAAATATATATACAAGTAGATACAGAATTATTTTTAAATAATGAGCATTTTAATAGTGCTAGGATTTTTATAAATAAAAAAACTAAAACACCTATTGGAATTATAATTTATGATAAAGATGGTAATGATTCAGTACGAATAATTTATGAAGATTTTAAAATAGTTAAAGAGATTGACGAAAATTTATTTAACTAAAATTTTTAAAATAACTAAATGAATACTGAATGCAAATTCAGTATTCATAATATAAATTGTGATTAGGATAAGAGTTATAGTGAACAAATGATTAGATATAGATAAATAGTACAAAGAAAATTTAGCCAGTGTAGTATTTAGTTTAATCAAGTTGTATTAATTATAGTGATAATCTAAGTACATATTAATCATTTTAAAAATAATGATTTTAAATATACTTTTAAGGAATTAACAATTGTAAAATTTTATGAAATTTGCGCATATAGTGACATTTCTATTTACAAAATGACATATTTTGAAATATAATTTTCTTATACATAGGAAATAGAACTCCTAGGAGGTCAAATATGTCAAAAAAAATAGATAATATAATAATCCGTAAATTTAAGAATGATTTTGAAAAAAGTAGTAAATTTATTAAAGATAGTTTAATAGTATATAGTGAGGAGAATGAAGCAAGTGAGTTCTTTGAATTAATGAGAAATGGATATAAAGAAATGTCGAAAATTAATTTAGAACTTGCATATGATACTAATTCATCACAAAAGTCACTTAAATACAAATTTGATGATATAAATGAATATGAGAAATGGCTTTGCGGAGTGTGATATTTTTAATGACGACTATGGTTGTAAAAAGAGGGGATATTTTTTATGCAGATTTAAGTCCTGTTATAGGCTCTGAGCAAGGTGGAATTAGGCCAGTAATTATAATACAAAATGATATAGGGAATAAGTATAGTCCTACAGTAATAGTAGCGGCTATAACTTCTCAAATTAATAAAGCCAAGCTTCCAACACATGTAGAAATTTCATCAGAGGAATATGGATTAAATAGAGATTCAGTTGTGTTATTAGAGCAAATAAGAACTTTAGATAAAAAAAGGCTTAAGGAAAAAATAGGTCATATGACAGAGGCTGATATGAAAAAAGTAGATAAATCATTACTTATTAGTATAAGTCTAGCTTAAATATTAAATTTAACTAATTATTAAGACAAAGCAGAAGTGCTTTGTCTTTTTTTATAAATATGGTAATGTTTCATAATAAAAACTAAATGTGATATACAATTTAAAATAAATAATATACACTTTAATAAAAAATAGTGTATACAAATAAAAAGGCTTGTGTTAAAATAAATTTGGGTAATTTACATAATTATAGAGTATAATAGAATATATTAATATAAATTATTACAATGGAGGCTTTTAAATGGTTAATAATGTAGAAGAATTAAAATCAATATCTAAACTAATCAGAAAAGATATAGTTTCAATGTTAACAGAATCAGCATCAGGACATCCAGGTGGATCTTTATCTGCAGCTGATATTGTAACTACACTTTTCTTTAAGGAAATGAACATAGACCCAAGTAATCCAAAAAATCCAGATAGAGATAGATTTGTATTATCAAAAGGGCATGCTGCACCAGTATTATATAGTGCATTAGCAAGAAAAGGATTCTTTCCAGTAGAGGAATTAAGTACTTTAAGAAAGTTTGGATCAAGATTACAAGGTCACCCAAGTATGAAGTGTTTACCAGGAATAGATATGTCAACTGGTTCTTTAGGGCAAGGTATTTCTTCAGCTGTAGGAATGGCTTTAGCTGGGAAATTAGATAACAAAGCATATAGAGTATATACTATTTTAGGTGATGGTGAATTAGAAGAGGGTCAAGTATGGGAAGCTTCTATGTGTGCGGCTCACTATAAATTAGATAACTTAACTGCTTTTGTAGACTTTAATGGGCTACAAATAGATGGAAATATAGAAGATGTTATGAATCCATCACCAATAGACAAGAAATTTGAAGCTTTTGGTTGGAATGTATTAGTTATTGATGGACATAACTATGATGAAATAATAGATGCTATAGAAAAAGCAAAAGCATGTAAGGGTATGCCAACAGTTGTTATATGTAAAACTGTTAAAGGAAAAGGTGTATCATTTATGGAAAATGAAGCAGCATGGCATGGTACAGCACCAAGCAAAGAGCAATGCGAAAAAGCTTTAGCTGAGATTGGAGGAGACAGATAATGAGTAAGAAAATCGCTACAAGAGAAGCATACGGAAAAGCATTAGCAGAATTAGCAAAAGAAAACGAAAATGTAGTAGTATTAGATGCGGATTTATCTAAATCTACTAAAACAGCTGACTTTAAAGCAGTTTGCCCAGAAAGATTCTTTAACATGGGTATTGCTGAAGGAAACATGATGGGAGTTGCTGCAGGATTATCAACTTGTGGAAAAATTCCATATGTAAGTACATTTGCAATGTTTGCTGCAGGTAGAGCTTTCGAGCAAATAAGAAACTCAATATGTTATCCTAAATTAAATGTTAAAGTTTGTGCTACACATGCTGGATTAACAGTTGGGGAAGATGGTGCATCTCACCAAACTGTTGAAGATTTATCATTAATGAGAAGTATACCAAATATGGTAGTTATTTCGCCAGCAGATGCAGTTGAAACTATGGCTGCAATTAAAGCTATAGCTAAATATGATGGACCTTGCTATGTAAGATTAGGAAGAGCTGCAGTTAATGTGATAAATGATGAAAATACTTACGAATTTAAATTAGGAAAAGGTGTTGTAGTATCAGAAGGTAAAGATGCTACTATAGTTGCAACTGGAATTATGGTTGATGCTGCTATAGAGGCAAAAGAAATTTTAGCAAAGGAAGGAATTGATGCTAAGGTTATAAATATACACACAATAAAACCTTTAGACAATGAATTAATTATTGAAGCTGCTAAAGAAACTGGAGTTATAGTAACTGCTGAAGAGCATAGTGTAATTGGTGGACTAGGATCTGCTGTTTCAGAAGTTGTTACTGAAAAATACCCAGTACCAGTTCTAAAGGTTGGAATTAATGATACTTTTGGAGAAAGTGGTAAGCCAGATGAATTATTAAAGGCTTATAACTTAACTGCAGAAGATATAGTTAACAAAGTTAAAGAAGCAATTACTTTAAAAAGATAGATTATATACCACAAGACAGCTATTTACCACTTAAAACTGCGATGAAAAATCGCAGTTTTTTTATGGTTAAAAAAGGTATATAATGGGGAAGTATGTTAAATCATTTAGGATAAAAAAAATAGAGTGAGGGAAAATAATACAAATAGTTTAAATTTGTAAGGAGTATTTTTATGAGAAAAGATAATTTAAAAGATTTTTTATTAATAACTATTGGAATACTTTTAGTTGCAATATCAGTAGTATATTTCTTTGATCCAAATAATATTGCAGCTGGGGGAATAACAGGTTTAGCAATTGTTATAAATCATTATATACCTTTTATATCAATTGGACCCCTTGTGCTTATTATGGATGCTGCTTTGTTTGTAATTGCATTAATAGTAATAGGACCTAAGTTTGGAGCTAAAAGTATATATTGCAGTCTTTTATTATCAACATCTATGTGGGTAATGCAAAAGTTTTTTCAATTTACAGTAACAGATGATTTGATGTTAGCTACTATATTTGGTACATTAATAGCAGCAGCAGGAATGGCAATAGTATTTAATGCTAATGCGTCAAGCGGTGGAACTGATATAATAGCTAAAATATTAAATAAATTTTTTCATTTTAATATAGGAAAATCATTGCTTATGGTTGATTTTTTAGTTACTCTATTAGGGGCAATAACATTTGGTATAGATATTGGGCTATATGGACTACTGTCTGTTATAGTGAATGGTGTTGTTATAGATAAAATAATAGCTGGGTTTAAAGTTAAAAGTGAAATTACAATAATAAGTCCAAAAAATAAGGAAATAAGTCAATATATCTTAAATGATTTAGAAAGAGGATGTACCTTTATAAAAGGGGTTGGCGCTTTTACTGGAAATGATACATCATTATTATACACAGTTTTAGATAGAAGCGAATTTATAAAATTAAAGAACCATATTAGTAGCATTGATAAAAATGCTTTTATAACAGTTGGAGAAGTTCATGAAGTTATGGGAGAAGGATTTAAGGGAATAGATGAGGATTAAAAATTTAGAAAAGGATAGGAGATAATTATGCAAAAGATTAAAGAATATTTACTGACGACAATAGGAATAGCATTAACTGCAATAGCATTAGAGTACTTTTTCTTTCCAAGCGATATTGCTGCAGGGGGAGTATCTGGTATAGGATTAGTAATAAATAAATTAATAGGTTTAGATACTAGTATAGTTGTGCTTGTTCTTAATATCTTTCTTTTTATATTAGCATTTCTTGTTTTAGGTAAATCTTTTGGAGCAAAAAGTATTTATGCGACAATAATGCTTTCAGTATTTATGTGGATAATTGAGAAGTTTTTTACTCCAGGAATTTTAACTGAAAATATGTTTTTAGCTAGCTTTTTTGGATCGATAATTTTAGGAATGGGGGCAGCCATTGTTTTCCATCAAGGTGCATCTACAGGTGGAACTAGTATTATAGCGGCAATTATTAGTAAATTTACTCCAATTGGAATAGGGATATCTGTATTGCTTACAGATTCATTTGTTTGTATATTGGCTATTAGTGTATTCGGTGTAGATAAAGGATTATTTGGATTCTTTAGTGTAATTTTAATTGGTTTAGTTATAGATAAATTTATAGATGGATTTAATAGGTGTAAGCAAGTATTTATAATAACATCAAAGGAAAAAGCTATAGTTAACCATATAATTAAAAAAATTGATAGAGGATGTACAGTACTTAATGGAAATGGTGGATACACTGGAAGTGACGTAAAAATAATATACACAGTATTAAGTTCAAATGAGTTTATAGCCTTAAAAAAAGATGTAAAAGAAATAGATCCAGATGCTTTTCTAACTGTCAATGAATCAACAGAAGTGTTAGGAAAAGGATTTACAGATTTTCAATAAAAATATAGTAAAATGAGGTAAATAACCCTTTAATATTGGTATTATGGCTTTTAGTATGATATAATGGCTTTATAGTTTTAAAAGTTATTGAACTAAAGAGTTGTAAGAGGTGTTATTTATGATAGAATTTAAGGACGTGTCCAAAATATATGATAATAATGTTAAAGCGTTATCAAATGTAAATATAAAGATAGATTCAGGAGATTTTGTTTTCTTAGTTGGACCATCTGGTGCAGGTAAGTCTACTTTCATAAAAATGTTATTAAAGGAAGTAGATCCAACAATGGGAGAAATTATAGTAGCTGATAAGGAGTTATCTAAAGTAACTAGAAAACAAATACCATATTACAGAAGAAAAATTGGAATGGTATTCCAAGATTTTAGATTAATACCTACTTTAAATGTATATGAAAATGTTGCATTTGCAATGAGAGTAGTAGAAGCATCACAAAGGGAAATAAGAAGAAGAGTGCCTATGGTATTATCTCTAGTAGGATTATCTCATAAATATAAAATGTTCCCTAATGAATTATCAGGAGGAGAACAACAAAGGGTATCTTTAGCAAGAGCAATAGTTAATAATCCAGCAGTTTTAATAGCTGATGAACCTACAGGTAACTTAGACCCAGAAACAGCAAATGAAATAATGGGATTATTAGAAGATATAAATAGAGCTGGAACAACTATATTAATGGCAACTCACGCAAAAGACATAGTAGATAATATGCAAAAGAGAGTTATAGCTATTGATAAAGGAATGATTGTAAGAGATGATAGGAAGGGGATGTACGAAAATGAAAATTAGCACGTTAAATTATTTTATAGTAGATGCTTTAAAAAGTATAAAGAGAAATAGGACAATCAGTATTGCTGCTATGATAACTGTATTAATAACTTTTTTCGTATTTGGTACATTTACCTTATTAGCATTAAACTTTAATAAAAGTATTGAAGATGTAGCATCTAAAATTCAGATTCAAGTATATTTAAAAGATGACATAAAATTAGTTGATCAAAAGGAAATAGAGCTTAAGTTGATGGAAGAACCTCAAGTTAGCGAAGTTACATATGAATCTAAAGATGAAGCATTTTTAAACTTAAAAGAAAATTTAGGAAGTAATGAAGGTTTATTAGAAGGTTATGATTTAACTAATAACCCATTACCAAGTTCATTTATAGTTAATTTAAAAGATCCTTCATATGCTGAAGAAGTAGCTAAATCAGTTGAGAGTATGACTGGTGTTGAGGGAATAGGAAATCAACAAGATGTAATTAATACAATAAGTAAATTTGTTGATATAGTTCAAATAGTAGGAATAGGATTATTTATAGTATTTGTAGGAGTATCAGTATTCCTAATAATGAATACAATCAAGCTTACAGTATATTCAAGAAGAAGAGAAGTTGGAATAATGAAGTTTGTTGGTGCAACAGACTGGTTTATTAGATGGCCTTTCGTTATTGAAGGAATAATAATTGGTGCAGTAGGTTCATTAGCATCAAGTGTCATATTATACTTTGCATATAACGGAGTATTTAAGTGGATTGTTTCATCTATGTTTATAGTAAACTTAGTACAGCCACAATTTGTTTTAACAACCTTATTAGCTTGCTTTGTTGGGGGCGGTATAGTAGTTGGAGCAATAGGAAGTATATTTGCATTAAGAAAATTCTTAGTTGTTTAGTATATAGAATTTGTTAATTAGGCAAAGATAAATATATATAGAAATTATTTTAAAACTACAACTCATTACTTATGTTATGGGTTGTAGTTTTACGTAAATAAAGGGAAATTTAAAAAAATATAAAATTATGTTATATAGAAAGGAAAGAGAATTTATGGAGAATTTTAATGATCAGAGAAAAAAGTCAAAGAATATTGGAAAGAAAATATTTAAATACGTACTTCTATTAGTTGTATTGTTAATGACATATGCAGGAGTATTTTATTTAGGAAATACACTTGCTACTAAAGGTGTTATAATTGGTTCTGTGCCAGAGAAGGCAGTTAGTGATTTAGAGGACATTCAAGATACTGAAAAATATTCAAATCTATTTAATCTAAGAAGTATGTTATTTTCAATGTATGATGGAGAAATAGATGATGAGAAGCTTTTGGAAGGTGCCATGAAAGGTATGGCTGAAGCAATAGGAGATCCATATACTGTTTATATGGATAAAGATGAATTTACAACGTTTATGGAATCAAGCCAAGGAAGCTTCTATGGAATAGGAGCTCAATTAGGAGTTAGGGATAATAATGTAACTATAATAGCTCCAGTTGAAGGATCACCAGCAGAAAAAGCAGGATTAAAAGCTGGAGATATAATATTAAAAGTTGATGATTATGAAGTAACAGATTTAAACACAGAGGCTGTTGTTTCTAGAGTTAGAGGAGAAGAAGGCGTACCAGTTACATTAACAATTATGCGTGAAGGTGTAGAAGAACCTTTTGAGGTTGAGATAGTAAGAGCTGAAATTAAAACTGAATCAGTTAAAGGTGAAATGTTAGAGGATGGAATAGGTTATATTCAGATAACAACTTTTAGTGATGAAGAAGTAAGTGATAAATTTAGTGAAAAATTAAATGAATTAAAACAACAAGGAATGAAAAAACTAATATTAGATTTAAGAGGAAACCCAGGTGGATACTTAAATGAATGTGTTGAAATAGCTTCTAACTTTATTCCAGAAGGAGAAGTAGTTACTTATACAATTGATAAGTATAACAAGAAGGTAATATCAAATTCAATAGGAGGAGATGCTATTGGAATGCCATTAGTTGTACTTGTTGATGGTGGAAGTGCTAGTGCTTCTGAAGTTGTAACTGGTGCTTTAAGAGATCATGGAGCTGCAACAACTATAGGTACAACAACTTTTGGTAAAGGTATAGTGCAACAACTTAAGGTTTTACCTAATGACATGGGAGGACTTAAAGTTACAACATCTAAGTACTACACACCAAATGGTGAAAATATTCATGGTACAGGAATAGAGCCAGATATAGTAGTAGATATTCCACAAGAAGTATTAGAAATGGATTATGATAGAAGCATCGATCCACAATTTCAAAAAGCATTAGAGGTAGTAAGAGAGAAGAATTAATTAGGAGGCTCAGAATGGATTTAATAATTCATAGCTTAAAGTCTATAGCAGTAGCAATAATTGAGCCAATGCATTTAGTTATGCTTGTAGTATTTGGGATAATATTTTATTTAAAAAATGTTAAAATAGTTTCTATTCAAAAGATGACATTAGGAGAGGGGTTAAATACCCCTCTAGAACTTACATTATCCCAAATTGTATTAGGAATATTAGCAGGTGCAATTGGAAGTATAGTATTATCTGTACTTGGAGTTACATTTAGTGAAAACTCAGGAATAGAGTTTATATTTATGATATCAATATTATCCTTGTTTTATAAAAAGAAATATATATCATATGCATATTCTAGTGCCATATTAGGAGTTATAGGAATTAGTTTAAATATTATTAGTAGTAGTATTGGAATGAAACTATTTTTAAATGTTGATATATTATCATTAATGACATTTGTAGGAGTAATGTATATTTTAGAAGGCTTACTAATTATAGTTGATGGAAACAGAGGTGCTATACCTGTATTTACTAAAAAAGAGGACAAAATAGTTGGTGGATTTTCATTTAGTAGATATTGGCCAATACCAATTGCTATACTTATGATTTTTAACAATAGTATAGCGGGTGAAGATTCAATTTATTCTAATGTAGCATCATGGTGGCCTATCATAAATAATAAAGCAGTATTATCTTTATTAGCTACTGCAATGATAGCAAGTATTCCTTTGTATGGAATAATGGGTTATAGCAATGTTACATTCACTCAAGAAAAGAAAACTAAGTCATTAAGGTGCGGTAGTGCTATTTTAGTATATGGAATATCAGTTGCTTTAGTTGCACAATTAGCTAACATTAATATAGTAGGGCAAATAATATCTATAATATATACACCATTAGCATTTGAATTAATTATGAGATATGAGTATAGAGTTGAGAAGAAAGGCCAATGCTTATATGTAAGTGACGATGAAGGAATAATGGTTCTTGAAGTTACACCTAATTCACCAGCATATGAAGTTGGAATTAAGCGTGGAGATAAAATAATAGAAATTAATGGACAAAATATTAAATCAGAGGGAGATATTTTTAAAGCTGCTAGAGATTGTATACTTAAGGTCCCAATGAAAGTTAAAAACAATTCGGGACAAGTATTAGAATATATTATACAACCTAGAAATAAAAGGTTAGGACTTCTATTAGTTCCTAAAATGGTTAAAAGAGAAGATATGTTTGAAATAAAACCAGATGATATAAAAAACATAATAAATGAGCTTAAAAATAAGAAGTAGAGACTACCTTAAATGTTAGTCTCTATTTTCTATTTAGTGGAAAGTAGGATCGTTATAAAAGTTTTGAAAATGGTGAATATAAAAAGTAAAAAGTATTTATATTTTGTTATTTTAAAGGTAATATAATTTTAGATAATTTAAGTTTAAAATATTTAAATTGATAAATATTAATTTGGAGGTGAGTATATGGGAGAATTTAAGATTCATTCTAAATTTAAACCAACAGGGGATCAACCAGCAGCAATTGAAAGTTTAGCTAATGGTATAAAGAATAATGAAAAATATCAAACTCTTTTAGGGGTAACAGGTTCAGGTAAAACATATACTATGGCAAATATAATTGAAAAGGTTCAAAAGCCAACTATAGTTTTAGCACATAACAAGACTTTAGCTGCACAATTATGTTCTGAGTTTAAGGAGTTTTTCCCAGATAATATAGTTGAATATTTCGTTTCATATTATGATTATTATCAACCTGAAGCATATGTTCCTCAAACTGATACATTTATTGAAAAAGATGCAGCTATAAATGATGAAATAGATAAATTAAGACACTCAGCTACATCAGCATTATTTGAAAGAAGAGATGTAATAATAGTAGCTTCAGTTTCTTGTATTTATGGATTAGGTAATCCAGATGAGTATAAAAAGCTTACTATTTCTTTAAGAGTAGGCATGGAAAAAGATAGAGATGAGATAATAAAGAAGCTTATAGAAATTCAATATGAAAGAAATGATATTGATTTTTCAAGAGGTACTTTTAGAGTAAGAGGAGATTCTTTAGATATTATTCCAGCTTCATCTTCTACAAAGGGAATTAGAATTGAATTCTTTGGCGATGAAATAGATAGGATAAGAGAGTTTGATGTTTTAACTGGAAAGATATTAGGGGAAAGAGAACATGTTGTCATATTCCCAGCATCTCACTTTGCTGCATCACAAGAAACTTTAGATAAGGCAATAAAAGAGATAGAAGATGAACTTGAAGATAGATTAAGAGAACTAACATCACAAGATAAATTATTAGAAGCTCAGAGATTAAGACAAAGAACTAATTATGATATAGAAATGATTAAAGAAATGGGATATTGTAGTGGAATAGAAAACTATTCAAGAGTATTAGATGGAAGAGCACCAGGTACTCCACCTAAGACATTATTAGATTATTTCCCAGATGATTATTTAATGTTTATAGATGAAAGTCATGTTACTTTACCTCAATGTAGAGCAATGTATGCAGGTGATAGATCAAGAAAAGATACATTAGTTGAATATGGATTTAGACTTCCATGTGCTTACGATAACAGACCATTAAAATTTACTGAATTTGAGGGGAAAATTAATCAAATTATATTTGTATCCGCAACACCAGCTCAATATGAATTAGATCATTCAACTAATATAGCTGAACAAATAATTAGACCAACAGGATTATTAGATCCAGTAGTTGAAATAAGACCAGTAACAGGTCAAATAGATGATCTTTATGCTGAAATCTTAAAAACAACAGAAAGAGGATTTAGAACATTAGTAACAACTTTAACTAAGAGAATGGCTGAAGATTTAACTAAGTATTTAACTGAACTAGGGGTTAAAACTACTTATATGCACTCAGATATAAAAACCATTGAAAGAATGGAAATAATAAGAGATTTAAGGTTAGGAGAATTCGATGTTCTTGTTGGAATAAATCTATTGAGAGAGGGATTAGATATTCCAGAAGTTGCACTTGTTGCAATTTTAGATGCAGATAAGGAAGGATTCTTACGTTCTGAAACTTCAATGATTCAAACTATAGGAAGAGCTGCAAGAAATTCAGAAAGTAAGGTTATAATGTATGCGGATAAAATCACTGGTTCTATGGATAGAGCAATTAAGGAAACTAATAGAAGAAGAGAAATTCAAATGAAGTACAATGAGGAGCATGGTATTGTACCAAAGACAATTATTAAGGATATAAGAGATGTAATTGAAGCAACTAAAGTTGCAGAGGAATCTTCAGAATATAAGATTAGTAAAGAATCTTCTACTTTAACTGAGAAGGAAAAGAAGAAGTTAATTAAGCAATATACTGAAGAAATGAAAGATGCAGCTAAAAATCTTCAATTTGAAAGAGCAGCTGAGCTTAGAGATATGATTAATGATTTAAAGGAAAAATAATTTCCTAGGAAATTGCATTAAGTATTTTTATGAAAGTCATTTAAAAATCTCATAATTAAAATAATTGTATATATGATATACTGTGTTTGAACTGTTTTGAAAACTTAATGAATAGATATAGTTTCAATATATCCATTCATCATAAATTTCATAGCAAATATATATTAACTGATTCCTATTTAGTGTAGGAATCAGTTTTTTTATACCCTGTAAATGATAATATAACAATGAACAGAAAATGGAAAATAAAAATGTACAAAAAT